>Ga0207691_10000324_pt1 | contig 47531 bp, 32 predicted proteins | sample KBSM13metaG_FD_184327 | JGI IMG/M metagenome (GOLD analysis project Ga0207691, IMG submission 184327) | Miscanthus rhizosphere microbial communities from Kellogg Biological Station, Michigan, USA - KBS M1-3 metaG (SPAdes) (version 2) | ecosystem: Host-associated > Plants > Roots > Rhizosphere >...
GCGGACCATCGCGGCGAGACCACTCTGCTCGAGATGCCCGTCGATCACAGTGGGCTCGGCATCGAGGTCGAAGAGGTGTCGGAGTCGCGCAAGCAGCGGCATCAGCGCGGGCACGAGCGACGGCGAGACATCCACCGTTAGGCTCGGCGGCCCCTGTCGCTTCGCACTGCGCGCGTCCGCATGAACGAACACGACACCGGTTCGCTCTCCGAGTCGAACGGTGCGAGCGTATCCTCGGATGTCGACGACTTCCACGCCAGGCAACGCGCTACGGCCCAGCACACCGAGCAGGGCGTTCCATGCGAGCGGCTCGCGGTACGCGAGCGTGAGTCGAAGCGGGCTGCTCGTCTCGTCCGTCGGAGACGGCCTCGCCGCCGACTCCGTCGACTGACGCCGACGCAGCGCGGTGGGGCTCATGCGATATCGCTCGCGAAATACGGAGTTGAATCGCCGGAGGCTCTGGAAGCCGCTCGCATAGGCGACGCGCGTGACCGTGAGCGGCGTGTCGACGAGGAGTCGTTTCGCCAGGAGCAAGCGATGTGTCTGTGCGAGCTCGAGGGGCGTCACGCCGACCTCGCGCTCGAGCGCTCGTCTCAGGTGCCGCTCACTGACGCCGAGGTCTCGAGCGAATTGTCGGACGGAGCAGTCGTTGAGCGCACCGGCGGCAATGCGGTGCGCTGCCACGCTTGCGAGACGGGGCACGGCGTCCACCAGCGCGCGGCCCGGCGCGAGCTCCGGCCGGCAGCGAAGACAGGGTCGGAAACCCGCGCTCTCGGCGGCAGCGGGTGACTCGAAGAAGCGGCGGCGCTCCGGATACGAAACGCGCGCGGGACATACCGGCCGGCAATACACGCCTGTCGAGGTGATGCCGACGAAGAACAGTCCGTCGAATCGTGCGTCACGCGCGCCTAACGCTCGCGTGCAGATCTCTGCGTCCAGCATGGGACTCCCAGCGGGTCGGATCGTTCAATCTAGGTCAGGGGCGGGGCCGAGGCTGGTCGGAATCGGACCTGGAATCGAAGGCGGGAACCGGGAACGGCGAACCGGGAACAGTGACTCCACTGCGAGCTACAGTTCCCGGTTCCCGGTTCCCGGTTCCCGGATTCCAAGTACCGCCCTAACAAGCTTCTGCACCATCGGCACAACGTCTTCCGGCGTTCGATCCGGGCCGGCGAGCTCGTTGAACGTATCGAAGCTCAGCAGGACATAGATGACGGTGATGGCGTCGGCTCGCGGGACAACCGGGCGCGCCTTGTCGCCGAGTCGTCGAAGCAGAGCGGCGAGACCCCTTCGGCGACGCTCGTTGCGCGCGTTCATCGCGGCCGCGAGCTCTGTGTCGTGCAGCGCTGCGGCGCGCAAACGCCCGTGCGCGCGGCGCCTCACCGTCCAGAATCTCCCGAAGATTCCCACGTACTCGTCGAGCGCGACGAGTGGGTCGTCCATCTTGAGGACGTCAGCGATCTGGCCCAGCGGCCCGCGCGCCGCGAGGGAATCGAAGAGCGCCTCGAGCAGGCCGGCTTTCGACTCGAACTGGTTGTAGATCGTCATGCGCGCCACGCCAGCGCGGCGGGCCACGGCGTCGATCGAGAATCCCTCGGCGTCGTCGTCCTCGAGGAGGTCGCGTGCTGCCGCGAGGATGCGCTCGCGACCCTCCTCGACGGAGCGCATCCGTTCTCCCGGATTGTACGACCGACGCCTGGGCATGGGTTGATTTTCGTTAGACTGGTAGTCTAATTTCCTTAGACTGTCAGTCTAAACATGGCAATCAGTGTCGGCGGAGGCGAGGATGGGCATTTCTCGGATGTTGCTCGTGTTCATGCGGGCCGCGATGGCGGTTCAGGTGATCCTCGGGATCGGGTTCTGGACCGGTCACTGGGCGAACCTCGTGAACGTGCACATGGCGATCGGCTCGCTTTTCGTCATCGCGCTCTGGGTAATCGCCGGAATCGCCGGCGCGCACGGCCGCCCGGGTCGCCTCGTCGTGTTCGGATTCGTTTGGGGTGTGATCGTGCTCGCGCTCGGGATGACCCAGCAGGGGATTCTCATTGGCAGTTTGCATTGGATCGTTCGCGTGCTGCATCTCGCGATTGGGATTGCCGCGATGCCGATCGCGGAGCGGCTGGTGGCGGGGCCACAGCCGACGCCGGTCCGCGCCTAGCTACAACCGGGACTGGGGACTGGGGACTCGGCTGGGAGCCTTCTACCGCCCAGTAAGCCTGCTCGCCAGTAATAGCATTCCGGCCGAGACCCCAGTCCCCAGTCCCTAGTCCCCAGTTGTGACCGCCTGCCCGCGAGGCCGGTTTGGCGAGGCATGAGCACGCGCTTCATGCAATGGAATCGTCTTGTCCGGCTCGTCACGGTGTGTGTCGCGATCGGCGGAGTGGTTGCCTGCTCCGATGATACGCCGGGAATCGGCCTCAAGCCGCAGCAGGGCATCACTGCCGGAGACTCGATCACCGGCTCGGGTGACCTCTCCGAGCTGCGGGAGCGTCGCGCGGCGTGGCTGGCGCACGGGATCGACGACTATCGGTTCCAGCTCCAGATCAGCTGCTTCTGCGGCGCGCAGATCACGCGGCCCGTGGTGATAGAGGTGCGCGGCGGAGCGATCGCGACGGTTCAGGACCTCGAGACCGGCAACCCGGTCGCCGACGTGTCCGCATATCGCACGATCACGAAGCTGTTCGACGCCGCGATCGCCGAGCGCTCGGGCGGCGGGTACGTGTCGGTCGCGTACGACCGGACGTTAGGCATCCCGGTGCGCCTCGAGGTGGGTACGCTGGCCAATGACGCGGGCATCCTGTACCTGGTGAGCAGCCTGGTACGCCTGTAGCGGGAAAGGCCGTTGCGTCGCGCAACGGCCTTTCCAGTCAGCGCGGCCAACGCGCCGCGCTACCGTCCGACGAGCGCGATGATGTTCCCGTCGGGATCCTTGAACCACGCCGCTTTCGACTGGCCTGTCAGATGGACGTCACCCTGTCGGGTCACGCCCGGCATGTCATAGTGCTCGAACTTCACGCCCTTCGATTTGAGCGTCTTGACCGTGTCATCGAGGTCATCGTCCAGCATCCATGTCGCCGCTGTCGCGCGGTTCGTCCCGGCGAAGTCGGATTCGTAGATGAGGATCGAGCTCGACCCGGTCTTGAACGGCATCACCCCGGGCTCCTCGGCCGGGAGCGGCGTTAGGCCGACGACGTCCTGATAGAACTTCTGCGCGCGCCCGATGTCCTTGACGGCAATCGTCGCGGTGACGTCCTTGTCCTTCAGCATTTGTTTACCTCCACGTGCGATAGTGCGGGAGCGAGCCGATCCCGCGAATCTTGGGCCGCTATGACGCCGAGCGATCGACTCCGCCGGCGCGAAATGAGCCAAGGATCAGAGGCTCCTGAACAACGAAACGACGAACGCTGAGGACGCGGACGGCGCTTTCGGGCCGCCGCAGGATACGCTGAGGTTATTTGAAGGACTGAACGTTCCTGAAGGAGTTCAGCGTGCTCAGCGCCCGGCGCAGAGCGCCGCCTGCGCGTTCAGCGTTCGTGGCTCCGCCGGACGTATTCACCCCGGAGCGTGCCCGGTCTCGTCAGGCATGCGAGGTCGAGCGTCTCGCCGAGTCGTGATGGCCCAATCGGCGCGCGGATCGGGCATCTCCAGCCGTCGAATCCCGCCCGCAAACCGTCCCTGGAGCCGAGTGTACTCGGCCTGCTTGGCCGCGTCGGGATGCGTCCAGTCGTGGAGGTAGTACACCTCGTTCACCCCAGCCTGGAGCATCTCCTTCGTGCACCCGAAACACGGACGCATGGTGGAGTACACCGTGCTCCCCTGCACCGCGATCCCGAAACGGGCCGCGGCGAGCATGGCGTTTTGCTCGGCGTGCACGCAGATGCAGAGATCGTAGCCAGTGCCTGACGGATACTGGTCGCGATTCGCGCACCGATGACATCCGCCTTCGGTGCAGTTGGGCATGTTCTCGGGGGTACCATTGTATCCGGTCGACACGATCCGCCGGTCGACGACGATGATCGCACCGACGCGATTGCCGGTACAGTCGGCTCGCTCCCGGACGGCGAGGGCGATGCCCATGAAGTACCGGTGCCTGTCCGGGCGATCCGTCATGAGCCGCTCCACGGGGGGAGGAGGTGTTTCTGTACCTTGCCTAACGCGTTGCGCGGCAGGGCATCGATCCGCACGAAGCCGCGCGGGACCTTGAACGACGCGAGCGATCGGGTGCACGCCGCTCGCAAGCCGTCCGCGTCCACATCGCCGTCCGGCACGATGTACGCGACCGGCACTTCTCCGCGTCGAGCGTCGGGCGCGCCGACGACCGCCGCCTCACGCACCCCGGCCTGCTCGAGCAGCACTTCCTCGATCTCCCGCGGGTAGATGTTGAACCCTCCGGAGATGATGAGGTCTGACGCCCGTCCTCGCAGCGTGTAGTACCCGTCGGCGGAACGATCGGCGAGATCGCCGGTCTTGAACCAGCCGTCATGAAATGCGTTGGCCGTCGCGTCCGCGTTCCGCCAGTAACCCGAGAACACGTTAGGCCCGCGGACGAACACCAGGCTCGTCTGGCCCTCCGTAGGGGCGCCGCCGTCCGGCGACGCGAGACGCACCGAGACGCCCGGCAGCGGGAAGCCGACCGTACCGGCGCGGCGCTCGGCCTCATATGGGTTCGAGATCAGCATGAGCGTTTCGCTCATGCCGTAGCGCTCGAGGATCGTGTGGCCGAACCGTTGCCGAAATGCGTCATGGACGGCGGCCGGCAGAGGTGCGGACCCGGAAACGAACAGCCGCGCCCGGCTACCGATTCGCTGGGCGGCTCCGGTCGGCAGCTCGAGCAGCCGCACATATATGGTAGGAACGCCGAAAAAGAGCGTCGGCCGGAACGAATCGAAGAGGGCCTCGGCTCGCTGCGCATCGAACCGCTCCGCCAACCGCATCCGGCACCCGCTGAGGAGCCACGAGCAGACGCCGTTGCCGAGCCCGTGAACGTGGAACAGGGGTAGGACGGCGAGATACCGGTCATCGCTCGTGATGCGCCAGCAGGCTACGAGGTTGGTGGCGTTCGCGGCGAAGTTGTTGTGCGACAGGACAGCACCCTTCGAGCGGCCCGTCGTCCCCGACGTATACACGATCGCCGCCGGCTCGTCTCCGTCGATCGTTAGGCGCACGCGATCGGCCGACTGCGTCGCCGCCTCGGTGGCAATCGTCTCGACGTCCACTACCGTGTGATCGCCGAACAGCGATCGGTGTTCCGCAGTCGAGATGCTGAACCGCGGCTCGGCGTCGTCCACCATGTGCGAGATCTCACGCTCGCGATACAGCACGTTGATCGGCACGAAGATGACGCCGAGTCGCACGCACGCGAGAAAGAGGTCGAGGAAGTCGACGCGGTTCGCGAGGTGAACGCACAGCCGGTCGCCGCGCGCCAAGCCGCGGGCGGCAAGCGCGTGAGCCATGCGGTTCGCTCGTGCGTCGAGCTCGCCGAACGTGATCGAGCGAACGCCATCGGGCGCGTCGTACTCGAGCCCGATGGCGTCGCGGCGGCCGATCAACGACAGGTCGAAAAGATCTCCGAGCTGCATGGTCCGGATTGTAGCGAGACCGAGGTGGCGTCGCGATGCCTCGGACATCCAGAACAAAGGGAATTGGATTGAACTGAAACCACTGATGCAACGGATTTCTTATCGTTGATCCGTTTGATCAGCAGTTTCCGGCCGTTTCCGCTTGACCCTCGTTCTGGATGCTTGTCCGGCGAGAAGCAACCTCGTACAGCACGATGGACGTTGCCACGGCCGCGTTGAGTGATGATGCAGTGCCCGTCATCGGAATACTCACGATGTCGTCGCAGAGCTCGCGGTAGGCGTGACTCAACCCGCTCGTCTCGTTGCCCACCACGATCACGGCTTCGGAAGGCCACTCATACGAGCGCAGCGGCCGCGTTCCGCCCTCGTCCGTTCCCACCATTCGCAATGCCGGATACGAGCGCCGCACCACCTCTGCCCACGCCGCGACCTCGCGATGCGACGGCAGGACGATGCACGGAACCGCGAAGAACGAACCGACGCTCGCGCGAATCGTCGCCGGATCGTACAGGTCCACGCCGTGGCCGGTCACGATCACGCCGCTCGCACCGAACGCGTCGCAGGACCGAACGAGCGTGCCGAGATTGCCCGGGCTGGCCGGCCGATCGACGACCACGACGACCATGCCGCTTCGCACCAAAAGCCGATCGACCGAGTCCGGTCGCATTTCGACCACCGCGAGCAGCTCCGACGGCTCCTCCTTGTCACTCAGCGTCTCGAACAGCGACGGATCCATCTCGAAATGCGACTCGGCATCCGAGCCCTCGAGGATCGACGACGCCCAACGGGATAACGGCCGGCCGCGCGGGTAGACGAACGCCCGAATCGTCCAGCCGGCGGCAAGCGCGCCGTTGATCGCGCGCACGCCTTCCACGACGAACTCGCCGTAGCGATGTCGTTTCGTGCGATTCCGCTCGAGGACCTCGACGCGCTGGTAGGCCGCGTTCGCGGTCGAGACCTGCAGGGTTCGTGGCATCGACAAAGCTTCAATCGGGCGACGCGAACGGACAAGGCACTCTGCGCGGCCCACGGATTGCCCAAGGTCGAAGGCGATGACGCACATGAAGCAGAACCTCAGGCCTACACGCGATCCCGGTCTCGTTGCCATCGCGGTCTTCAAGCTCTTCAAGGGCGTCACGCTGATCGCCCTTGGACTCGGCGCGTTTCGGCTCCTGAATCCCGAGACCGTACACCGCCTCACGAATTGGCTGCTGCACTTCAGCCTGACGACGGGCCAGCGCTTCGTCGACAAGACCATCGACCTGCTGAGCAATCTGACCCGAGGGCACGCCGCGGCGCTGGGGCTCGGAGCGATCCTCTATGGGTCGCTGTTCACGGTCGAAGGCGTCGGTCTCTGGAAGGGAAAACGGTGGGCCGAGTACCTGACGGTGATCGCGACAAGCGCGCTGATTCCCTTCGAGGTGTATGAGCTCGCGAGGCGGCTGACGATGGTTCGCGTCTCGGCGCTCGTCGTGAACGTCGCCGCAGTGATCTACCTCGTGTATCGACTTCGTCACCCGAGACAGGCGAACGCCGCGTCCGCGACATCGCACGTCGGTCGTCCAACACACACGGTCTCCAGTAATGCTTGACACCAGCACTCGGCAGACCTAGACTGCGAATGTCGGCGCCGCATAAATATTCGCCGCGCTGCGAGCCAACCCGACAACCGAGATCCGGCTTGAGCCAGACCCTCGCGCTTACGCTTAACACCAAGGCCTTGAATTGCTCCAAGGCCTTTTTTGCGTGCGCACTCGCTAAGCGGCTTACGAGGGGGCCGACCGGGTAGAAGAACGTAGAGCTTGAGAACGCCTGGTCAGGCCCCTCCGCGAGCAAAAGCACGGAGGGGCCTTTTCGTGTGTGGATAGAGCGGGATCACTGTCACACGGGAGAGCAGCTTCAATGGAAGACACCGCGGAAGGCCGAGGGCTGTACGATCCGCGCGAGGACCGAGACGCGTGCGGCGTTGGGTTCGTCGCTCACGCGAAGGGTTCGGCATCCCGCGAGATCGTCCGCGACGCGCTGCGCCTGCTGCAAGGGCTCTCGCATCGCGGCGCCGTTGGCTGCGATCCGCACACGGGCGATGGTGCCGGCATTCTCCTCCAGGTGCCGCATACGTTCTTCAAGCGCGAGTTAGCGTCGATCGGCGTGAGGCTCCCCGCGGCGGGCGCCTACGGGGTGGGCATGCTGTTCCTCCCGAACGACCCGGGTGAGCGGCGCGCGTGCGAGCTCACCATCGAGACCATCGTGGCCGAGGAGGGTCGAACGATCCTCGGCTGGCGAGACGTTCCGGTTGATCCGAGCGCCATCGGTGACCTCGCGCGCCGGACCGCACCGACGGTTCGTCAGGTGTTCATCCCTCGTGGAACGACCGGCGACGAAGCGTTCGAACGAAAGCTCTACGTGCTTCGTCGGCAGATCGAGAACGCGATCGGAACGCGCGCCGGCTTCCACGTCGCGAGCCTCTCGGCCCGCACGATCGTGTACAAGGGCATGGTGACGCCGGAACAGCTGCCGGCCTTCTACGCTGACCTCCGCGCGCCGGACCTAACGAGCGCGCTGGCGCTCGTCCATTCTCGCTTCTCGACGAACACGCTGCCGACCTGGTCGCGTGCACACCCGTACCGGTTCCTCTGCCACAACGGCGAGATCAACACGCTCCGCGGGAACCTGAACTGGATGCACGTGCGCGAAGCGTGCATGAAGTCACCCCTCTTCGGAGACGACCTCCACAAGCTCTACCCGATCATCGCCGAAGACCAATCCGACTCGGCCTGTCTGGACAACGCCATCGAGTTCCTGCTTCGTGGCGGGCGCTCGCTTCCCCATGCTGTTGCGATGCTCATCCCGGAGGCGTGGGAGGGCAACCCGCACATGGACCTCGACCGCCGCGGTTTCTGCGAGTTCCACGGCGCCATGATGGAACCGTGGGACGGGCCTGCGCTGATCGCGTTCACGGATGGTCGAGTGATCGGCGGAACGCTCGACCGCAACGGACTGAGGCCCGCGCGTTGGCTCGTGACCGACGACGATCTCGTCGTGCTCGCATCCGAGGCGGGAGCGCTCGAGCTGGACCCGGAACGCATTATCGAGAAGGGGCGAATTCAGCCGGGCCAGATGTTCCTCGTCGACACGCGCGTCGGACGCGTCATGCACGACGCGGAGATCAAGCGCGACCTGGCATCGCGCAAACCGTACCGCGCGTGGGTGGCGGCGAACCGGGTGGGACTCGATGAGCTTCCGGAACCACTCGGGGTCGCCCACACGGAGCACGAGGATCTCGTGCGTCGTCAGGCGGCGTTCGGCTATACGGCGGAGGAGCTCAGCATGATCCTCACGCCCATGGCCGCGACGGGCGAAGAACCCGTCGGATCGATGGGCAACGACACGCCGCTCGCAGTGCTGTCCCACGAGCCGCAGCTCTTGTTCAACTACTTCAAGCAGCTGTTCGCGCAGGTCACGAATCCGCCGATCGATCCGATCCGCGAGCAGCTCGTGATGTCGCTGTCCGTGAACATCGGGCCGCGCACGAACGTGCTCGGCGAGCGGCCAGAGCATGCGCGACACATCCGCGTGAAGAGTCCCATCCTCACGAACGTCGCGCTCGAGAAGATCCGGGCGATGGGCAAGGCGGACCCGCGCTTCAAGTGCAAGACGCTCCGCACCGTGTTTCCCGCCGCTGGCGGCGGGAAGGCGTTTCACCTCGCGCTCGAAGCGATGTGTCGGAAGGCATCACAGGCGGTACACGAAGGCCATACGCTCATCGTGCTCAGCGACCGCGGCGTGAGCGCCGACTGGGCTCCGCTGCCATCGCTGCTCGCGACCGCTGCGGTTCACCATCACCTCGTGCGCGAGGGCCTTCGAACCGAGGTCGGGATCATCGTGGAGAGCGGTGAGCCGCGTGATGTCTCGCAGTTCGCGCTGCTCATCGGTTACGGGGCCGGGACGGTCAACCCATATCTGGCCCTGGAGACGTTAGGTGCGCTCGCTCGAGCTGGCCGCCTTCCGAATCTGGTCGACGAGGCGACGGCCGAGACGAAGTTCATCAAGGCGGTCGAGAAAGGGCTGCTCAAGGTGATCTCGAAGATGGGGATCTCGACCATCCAGAGTTATTGCGGCGCTCAGGTGTTCGAGGCGATCGGCCTCGGGCCGAAGCTGGTCGACCGGTACTTCACGGGCACCGCGTCCCGCATTGGCGGCATCGAGATCGCGCAGCTCGCTGAAGAAACGCTGCGACGCCATTCGGCAGCGTTCCGACGGCCGCTCCCCGTCGACCGACTGGAGCTCGGAGGGAACTACCACTACCGCAACCAGGCGGAGCATCACAACTGGAATCCGCTCACCATCTCTGCCCTCCAGCAAGCCGCGCGAACGAACAGCGGCGAGCGATACGCGGAGTTCGCTCGGCTCGTCAACGACGAATCGAAGCATCCCTCCACACTGCGCGGCCTCGTGGAATTCGTGGAACGCGAGCCTGTGTCGATCGACGAGGTCGAACCAGCGGCGGAGATCGTCAAACGATTCGCGACGGGGGCGATGTCCTTCGGGTCGCTGAGCCGCGAGGCGCACGAAACGCTCGCGATCGCCATGAATCGGATTGGTGGCAGGAGCAACAGCGGCGAGGGTGGCGAGAGCGCGGAGCGGCTGGGCACCGAACGGAACAGCGCGATCAAGCAGGTGGCGTCGGCGCGGTTCGGCGTCACCACCGAGTATCTCGTGAGCGCGCGCGAGCTGCAGATCAAGATGGCCCAGGGCGCGAAGCCAGGCGAAGGGGGCCAGCTTCCGGGCCACAAGGTGGACGCCGTGATCGCGAAGACGCGTTATGCAACGCCCGGAGTAACGCTCATCTCGCCGCCGCCGCACCACGACATCTACTCGATCGAGGACCTGGCGCAGCTCATCTTCGATCTCAAGAACGTCAACCCGAGCGCGATGGTCTCCGTCAAGCTCGTGTCGGAGGTGGGCGTCGGGACGATCGCGGTGGGGGTCGCCAAGGCGCGAGCCGATCTGATTCTCATCTCCGGCGACTCCGGCGGAACTGGCGCCTCGCCGCTGTCATCGATCAAGCACGCGGGCAGCCCGTGGGAGCTCGGGATCGCCGAAGCGCACCAGGCGCTCGTGGTGAACGACCTGCGCGGCCGCGTCCGGCTGCAGACGGACGGTCAGCTCAAGACCGGGCGAGACGTCGTCGTCGCCGCGTTGTTAGGCGCTGAGGAGTTCGGGTTCGCGACCGCACCGCTGATTGCGCAGGGTTGTGTGATGATGCGGAAATGTCATCTCAACACATGTCCCGTCGGTATCGCGACGCAGGATCCGGTGCTCAGGGCCAAATTCGCGGGGGCACCCGAGCACGTGGTCAACTACCTGTTCCTCGTGGCCGAGGAGGCCCGGGCAATCATGGCACGAATGGGGTTCCGAGCGCTCGACGAGATGATCGGGCGATCGGACCTGCTGCGTGCGCGCGATCTCTCGGGCCACTGGAAGGCGCGGACGCTCGACCTGCGAGCGCTGCTCCATCGGCCTAACGTGGCGGCGACGGTCGCGACACGTCGAGTGCGCTCGCAGGACCATCCGATCGATTCCGTGCTCGACCGACAGCTGATCGATGCCGCCGAACCGGCGCTCGAGCGGAGACGCGCGGTGAGGAGGTCCTTCGCGATCCGCAATCACGATCGCACGGTTGGCGCGATGCTCTCGGGCGAGGTGGCGAAGCGTTACGCCGCCGCCGGCCTCCCCGACGGCACGATCCGCTTCGCGTTCACCGGGTCCGCCGGTCAGTCGTTTGGGGCATTCTGCGCGCGTGGCATCACGCTCTCGCTCGAAGGCGAGGCCAACGACTACCTCGGCAAAGGGCTATCGGGAGGTCGGTTGATCGTAGTGCCGCCCAAGGCGGCGCGCTACGATCCCGCACAGACCATCGTGGTCGGCAACGTGGCGCTCTACGGCGCGACGAGTGGAGAGGCTTACCTGCACGGGATGGCGGGAGAGCGGTTCGCGGTGCGGAACAGCGGCGCGGTCGCGGTCGTTGAAGGTGTGGGCGACCACGGCTGCGAGTACATGACCGGTGGCGTGGTGGTCGTGCTCGGAAAGACCGGGCGCAACTTCGCCGCCGGAATGAGCGGCGGCGTCGCGTTCGTGCTGAACGAAGACCATGCGTTCGAGCGGCAGTGCAACACCGGCATGGTGGCGCTCGAGGCGGTCGAGGACGACGAAGACGTCACGCTGCTCGAGCGTCTCATCCGGCGCCATGCACGGTACACAGGGAGCGGGCGCGCGCGGCGGTTGCTCGCGTCGTGGGGCGCGTCGTTCGCGCAATTCGTTCGCGTCATGCCGACCGAGTACAAGCGCGCGCTCGAAGCGCAGGGTGCGCGGCATGTCGAATCCATCGAGCGCGCGATCGGCGACCTCACCGTTCACCCCGCACGGGGGCAGCGACAATGGGCCTGACCGACTTCATTCAGATCCGGCGCGCCGACCCCATTCGCCGGTCCGTCGCCGAGCGTACGCGGGACTGGCGCGAGCTGTATGAGCAGAGCTCCGACGAGACGCTGCGCGCGCAGGGTGGCCGGTGCATGGACTGCGGCGTGCCGTTCTGCCAGGGGGACACGGGGTGTCCGGTGCAGAACGTGATTCCCGAGTGGAATGCATTGGTGAAAGCGGATCGATGGCGTGAGGCAGCGGTCGCGCTGCACGCGACGAACAACTTTCCGGAGTTCACAGGTCGGCTGTGCCCCGCCCCATGTGAATCCGCTTGTGTGTTAGGCGTGATCGAGCAGCCGGTCGCCATTCGCAGTATCGAACAGGCGATCGCCGACCGTGCGATCGGAGAAGGGTGGGTCCCGGCGCGCCCGCCGGACCGCGAGACGGGGTATCGCGTGGCAGTCGTCGGCTCGGGGCCCGCGGGGCTCGCGGCGTCACAGCAGCTGCGCCGTGCGGGCCACGGCGTGGTAGTGTTCGAGAAGGCCGATCGCGTGGGTGGTCTCCTGCGATACGGGATCCCGGACTTCAAGATGGACAAGACCGTGCTGGCAGAACGCGTTAGGCAGCTGGCCGACGAGGGCGTAGTGTTCGAGACCGGCGTGGAGGTGGGCGTCGACATTTCGGCCGATACCCTTCGCTCCGAGTTCGACGCGGTGCTCCTTGCGGGTGGAGCGCAGGCTCCCCGCGATCTGCCCGTGCCCGGCCGCGAGCTTGGCGGCGTCCACCTGGCAATGGACTTTCTCTCGCAGCAGAACCGTCGCGTGGCGGGTGATGTCATCGATGACCGCTTGGGTGTCTGGGCGGGAGGAAAGCGCGTCGTCGTGATCGGTGGTGGTGACACCGGCTCGGATTGCGTGGGGACGTGTCATCGCCAGGGCGCGGCGGAGGTCCATCAGCTCGAGGTACTCTCGCGGCCACCCATGGAGCGAGACGCGTCGACGCCGTGGCCGCTATGGCCGCACAAGCTTCGTACGACGCATGCGCACGAGGAGGGGTGTGCGCGCGAGTGGAGCATTTCGACCACGCGGCTTTCCGGCGATCGCGGGCAGGTGACCACATTGCACGGTACCCGGACCGACACGGGCGATGAGTTTCGTCTTGATGTCGATCTCGTGCTGCTCGCCATGGGCTTCACCGGGCCGGTGCGCGAAGGTTTGCTCGCGGACCTTGGCGTCGAGCTGACCACGCGCGGGGCGGTCGCGACGGGGGCAGATCACATGACGAGTGTTCCTGGTGTCTTCGCGGCGGGCGACATGCGACGCGGGGCATCGCTGATCGTGTGGGCGATTCGCGAGGGGCGCGATGCTGCGGCAGCCGTCGACCGCTATCTCGCAACGAAGGCGTCGGCGGCGGTCGCATCCCGCGCCAATGCGGCTGCGCTGGTGGCCGGAGTGTAACCGATAGTCACGCGCTGCCAACGGCCACGCTGCGGTCAACGGCGCGGCCGAGCCGAGCACCGATCGCCCCGCCGGCCGCGATTGCGGCGGCGCTCGCGCTGAGAGCGGTGACGACGAGCATCGTGGCGCGGCGCCCGGCGTTAGGCGCGCCGACGCGCCAGCCGAGTGCGTACATCAGGAGATCGACGGCGAGAAACGTCAGGAGCGCCGCCGCTCCGGCGTTCGCCGCCAGCCGCATGCCCAGCGCGCGACCGTTGAGGCCGACGCCCAGCGCGAACGCCCCGACGGCCGCCACGATACCCGCCACCGGCACGAACAGCACCGAGTACACGAAGTGAATCGAGTACCCGGCCCGTGTGGCTCGCGCCACGGCGGCCGGCTCGATGGCGGCGAGAATGGCGCCGGCGGCAAGGATCGCCGGGCCCACCGCCAAGGCGGTGAGCCTTGCCGTTCCACGTGCGTCCGGCACATGCGCGAGCGTCGCCATGTCCTGACCCCACAGCCTCCCCGCCAGCAAGGTGACGCACAGCGCGACCACGCCGTCGAAGACTCGACGCGCCACCAGCGGCAGCGGCAATGCGTCGGCCAGCGAGCCGAGGGCGACGGCGATCACGATTCCGCCGATTAGATCGCGGGCGGTGACTGCCGCGGCTGCGATCGCGGTATCTCGTCGCGAGTCCATGGCCCCTCGATCACCTCAAGCCCGACGCCGCCATGGCGTTACGTCGGCGGACGCGAGTATGATAGTCACGCAGCTGCCGCTCTCCGTTCGAGCTCTCCTATCTCCGGAGGTCGTCATGGTGCCGCTCGCCAGCCTGTGGCTTCCCGTCCTGCTGTCGTCGGTCATCGTGTTCCTTGCCAGCTTCATCCTGCACATGGCCCTGCCCTGGCACAAGCACGACTATGCGCGCGTGCCGGATGAGGAGAAGGTTCGCTCCGCGCTCCGGCCGTTCGCGATTCCGCCGGGTGATTACATGGTGCCGCGTCCTGAGACACGCGAGGAAATGAGAGCACCCGCGTTCGCGGCGCGCGTGGCCGAGGGGCCGAACATCGTGATGACGGTGCTGCCTAACGCGCGATGGTCGATGGGCCGCAATCTCGGGATGTGGTTCGCCTACCTGGTCGTCGTGGCGATATTCGCCGGGTACGTTGCCGGCCGTGCCTTGCCGCCGGCCACGCACTACCTGGTCGTGTTTCGGTTCGTCGGCACGACGGCGTTCGCGGGCTTCGCCCTCGCGCTGTGGCAGATGTCGATCTGGTATCGCCGATCATGGGGGACGACGATCCGGTCGACGATCGACGGATTGATTTACGCGTCGCTCGTGGCGGGGACGTTCGGGTGGCTGTGGCCGAAGTAAGGCAGGCGACCGGCGACCGGCGGGAGGCGGCAGGCCGTCTGCCGCCTAGTTGATGCCTAACCAGTAACTGATCTTCAGCACGAAGAAGTTGTCACCGGGAATCTTCGTCGAATTCCAGGCATCTCCCGGCCCGACCAGATCGCCCGACATCGTCTGACTCTCCCGGTTTTGCTGCCAGACGAGGTACGCCGTGCTGCCCGGTAGCCACTCCCACCGCAGCACCAGGTTCGAGCGGAACGACAGCAGATTGAAGTCGAGCGGCGGGATCGTGAATGTCGTCGCGCCGTCGGTCACGGTGCTCACGCCGTTCTCGTCCTTCTCGATGGTCGTCCCCGTGCCGCTCGCTCCGTAGATCCGCAGTGCGCGACTCCGCGGCGCCGGGAGCTCGCCCAGGTCGAAGTAACGGCCACTCGCGGCGAACGGCTCGGCGTAGCCCTCGATCGTGAAGCTCGGCGTCAGCGCATAGTTCAGGCGAAACCGCGCCGACAGCGTGCTGCGCTCGATGTACCCGAATATGTAGCGACCGCCGTACGTCTCGGCGCTGCCGTCCGCGCGCGTTCCGACGTACTGCCGGCTGTCCACCGAGTGCGAGTACGTCGGGTCCACCGACGCCTGCCACCGTGACGCCGGACGGATGGCCACGCCGCCAGTCAGGTCCCACCGCCAGCCTCCGAACTCATCGTTGAAATACTGCGTGCGCGCCGTCCACGTTCGCGCCACGTTAGGCCGGCTCGTCACCTGCGTCGTCAGCACGTACGCGTTCGGCGTGCCCATGAGGGGGCCGCCGCGCGTCAGGTCATCGCTCAGGGATCGACGCTGGACCTGAACGCCGCCGGTGAGTCGCCAGAAGCTGTGAAACGTGAACTGGAAGTTCTCGTTGAAGCGCAGGTATTGCTGAATCCCCCCGTAGTTGAGGCCACCCTGCATCGAGGTGCCGAACTGGTAATACCGGACGTACTTGTTAGGCTTCGTGTCGCGGAGCTGGATGTCGGCGTTGTAGTCGATGTCGTCGCCGCTCCGCATCTGCCCGGCGTCGTTGATGTCGAACTCCGGCGAGCGAAAGGAGATCTGCGCGCCGGCGAGCGTGAACCGGCCCGCGTTCTTGTCGAACCGGATCGATCCGGTGGCGCCGGCAAGCGACGTCCGAGTCGAGTCGAAGCTGATATGGTCCTGGTCCGGACGCTGGAAGTAGTGCGCGCTCCCGCGCTGCAGCCGAGCGATCGACGTCGCATCACCAGCGACGCGGCTACCGCCTAACCAGCCGGTGATCTCGTACATCCCCTCCATGTAGCGGAGGCGCCAATCCACTCCGCCCGCGACGGCGCTACTCGGCAACAGCTGCAGCAATCCGCCGCGGTCATCGAGCCAGCGGTGGACGTGCGTCAGCGACGCACCCACGTTGGACTGGCGCGTGCCGAACTCCTGCTGCAGCCGGAGCACGCCGAACGACGACGGCGGCTCGACGGCGACCCTGTCGCGCACGGCGTCGGTCGTGTCGAACGTGTGCGCGTATTCGCGGGGTGTGAGCGCAGCCAGCGCGCCGATCGATAGCCCCGACGCGAGTCGGCCCGTGACCTTCGTCGCGGCGAGGATCGTGGTGTTCGCCGGCGAGTCGACGAAGTCGCCGGACGCGGAACCGCGGGGGGACGCGCCGATCCGTCGACTGTAGAACCAGCTCGGTCGCCCGATGAAGCTCTGCCCGCGGCCCGTGAGGAGCTCGTCGCCCTCAATGAAGAACGGCCGGCGCTCTTCGAAGATGGTCTCGAAGGCCGTGAGGTTCACGACCGCTGGATCCGCCTCGACCTGCCCGAAGTCGGGATTGATCGTCGCGTCCAGCGTGAGGTTCGGCCCGAGCCCGTATTTGAGGTCGCCCCCGGCCCGACCGCCGACGCGATCGTCGAACGGGTCCTTGGGGTCCACGTTCGCGCGATACGTGAGGTCACCCGCTACGTACGGCATGAGCTCGAGGCGCCGAGTGCGCGGAATGCCGGCGATGCCCTCGAGCTGGCCGAAATGCGATGAGAACCCGGCGGCCGACACGGGAATGAGCGTCCACTGGAGAAGCTCGTTCTTGTCGGGAATGGATCGCGTCAACTCGATCCCCCACGTCTGCTCGGCCGCGGCGTTGAAGCGGAGCTGCGAAAACGGGATGTGCATCTCCGCGGTCCAGCCTTCCGCATCGACGCGCGCGCGCGCATCCCACACCGGATCATACTGCGCCTCGCGTCCCGAGTCCTCGCTGTCCTGCGAGTGGTACGCGTCGCCACGCACGCCGCCTGACGAGACGGAGAAGCTGTACGCGGTGCGTCGATCGAGGTACGGGTCGAGCGAGATCGTGAACACCTCCGCGTCGCTGGTGCCGTCGCGGCGGGTGATAGACGTGCGGATGGCGTTCGGATCCGGGCGTTTGAGTCGCGCGCCGACGTAGAGCCCGTGGTCGTCGTAGAGGATGCGGACTTCGGTAGGCACGCTGGGCGATGCGCCTTCGACCGGCACCTTCTGCACAAAATCGGCGATCACGGGCGCCTGTGCCCATGCGGCATCGTCGAGGACACCATCAATGTGCGGCGGCGCCCCGGCGAGCCGTGCGGCGCGGGCGCTCTTCGCGGTGGCGGATTGTGCCCTGGTGACGTGAGGCAGGGCCAGGATGAACGCGCAGGTTGCGTAACGAAGGAGCATCCGCCAAGTATCGCAACCAAACGCGTTATGCTGCAACGGCAACTGGCTTGCTGCGAATCGAATAAGCGGCGGGTTCCGTAGTGGTTCCTAGTCTTCTTCGTGAGGGGTCTCTATGGCTGGCCAAGGTTCTGCGGGGAACGTCATTGCTGCGCTGTGCAGCTTCTTCGTCCCGGGGCTCGGTCAGTTGTTGCAGGGTAGGCTGATCAAGGCCGTGTTCATGTTCTGCCTCGCGGCCGTCCTGTGGTTCTTCTTGCTGGGCTGGCTGATCCATCTCTGGTCGATTCTTGACGCCGCGACGTACAAGGGCGGCTGATCCGCTCCCAACGAGCCGGGGTCGAGAAATGCAACGCGACGCGGTCCCGCCGATTTGCAGCTCAAGCGTGCGGTTCAGCCGGGCGAACGCCCAGAGCCCGACAAGCGGCCGATGCGATCCGAACGACCCGTTCGTCACGCGTCGACGTGTCGAGCAGGTCACCTAACGCCGCGAGCAACTCGCGCTGATCCGACGTCAGCTCCTGCTGCGGGCAGTCCAGCTCGAGCCGAATCGCGTCGGCACAGTCGGCGGCGACGCGACTGCCGCCCTCCGTCGCCAACTCCGCAGGCGACAGTCGCGCCAGGGCACCCAGGTTCGTCGTCAACCGCTCGATCAATCGCTCCTCACTCGACTCGCACAGACGCTCACGTCCGAATGGTCACGCCCGCTGCTCGCGCATGGAAAACAGCAGCAGACATTTGCGTCGTCCGATTCGATCGGAGAGGGCGCCGATCACCGGCTGGAGCAGCATGAAGAATACGATCGCTGCCGTCATCACGAAGCTCACTACCGTCTACGGCAGAGCGTCCAGGTGCTCTTTGCGGGGCTGGGCGTTGGTCTCGTGGCGGCGATCGGGCTGACGCAGCTGCTGCGCGGCTTTCTCTATCGCGTCAGCCCGGTCGATCCACTCGCGTTCATTGCAGGATTGGTGGTGGTGGTCATCGCCGTCCTGGTCGCGTCGATCCGGCCCGCGGGCCGTGCCGCGCGGGTGGATCCGATGGTGAGCATGCGTACCGAGGGCTGACGCGACTCCTGCCGCTGGCGTGACATACCTAACGCCATTGCTTTTCTCCGTGACCTCTGTGTGCTCTGCGGTTCAAAACTGCCGTCACGCCCAGCCCAGCTGCTGCAGGCTAACGCCGTCGTTCCAGATCTTCGTCATGTGCCGGATGCGATCACCATCGAATTGCATGGAGTAGACATAGTCGGCCTCCACGCGCTTCCCCGTCGGCGGCACCGGCCCGCCATCGCCCGTGTGCGTGCCGCGGAACACCGCATACGCAGTCACCGTGTTCCGGTCATCATCGACGGCGAACGAACGGATCTCGTAGCTACCGTCCGGGACTGGCGTGAGCAGCCCCTTCATCCACTCCGTGTACGCCTGCACGGTGTTCACCCCCGTGAGCGCGCCCGCCTGCGCGGAGAACGTCGCGGCCGGGTGGCAGTACTGCTGACACCCAGTCCATCCTTTGCCCGTCTCGCACGCGTCGAAGAACTCTCTCGCCGTGTTCCTGATCGAGGCCATAGTCCTGCTCCTTGCGAAGAATGTCAGTAGCGTGAACAACCTGTACGAACCCGCGCAGCGGTGGCAGGTTGTGGAGTGAATGCAAACCGGCCCAACCAGAACTTGGCGGTAGTCATGACGCAGGCAAGGTTCCACGAACAGTTTTCGCCAGTTGCGCGCTCCATCGCTGTGGCCGTGGCATGCTGGCTCAGTGCGGCCGGCCCGAGCAACGCACAGGCCTCGCCGTCTGACCGTGCACCCGTTAGGCCCGTAGCGGATCCGCCCGGCGCACTTCCGTTCGACCTCGCCTTCGACATGCGGGAGTTCCTCTGGAGCTCGACGCTTTCGATCTCGCGCGATGGGCGGCGTCTGGCCTACGTCGTCCGGCAACCGCGTGCGGACGTGAACACCTCTGCCAGGTACCAGCCAAACGGCACTCCCAGCTCGGTGGTGGGCGGCAAGGTGTACGTCACCGATCGCGGTGCGCCCGGCGGCCGGACGAGCGAAGTGTGCCCCGGCGGCAACTGCTGGGGGCCAACCCTGTCACCTAACGGCGAGGTCGTGGCGTTCTACTCCGACAAGGATGGCCCGCCGCAGCTCTGGGCGTTCGACGTCGCCACGGGGCGCACGCGCAAGGTCTCCGCGATTCGCATCAAGGCAAAGCTCTGGACGGGTGACGAAGCACAGTGGTCGCCCGACAGTCGCACGATCTACGTGCCCACGGCGCCCGACACAGGCGATGCCGCCTGGCTCCCCGAGCCGGAGACCAAGAAGGCCGCCGCAAAGGCGGACGCCAACGCGCCGGCGGTCACCGTACTCCGCGGCGGCAGCGAGGAACCGAAATCGACGAAGCCCGGCGAATCGACGCCGCGCCAGACCTTCTACTACCGCGAGAACAACGCGGCGATCACGGGCATCGATGCTCGCACGGGTGCCGTGCGCCCGCTCGTGAGCGCGACAGCCGAGCCGCGCCCGTCGGTGCTGCGACTGTCCGCGTCGGGACGCTGGGTGAGCTACCTGTCGGTGTTCAAGGACCACGGCATCACGAATCAGGAGAGCTCGGTCGATCTCGCCGTCGTGCCCGCGACTGGCGGTGCACCGAAGCTCGTCGTCGCCGATCTACCGCTGCTCAACGACTATCACGGGCGGAACTACGCCTGGCACCCCATTGATGACGCACTCGTGTACATGAAGGGCGGTCAGCTCTTTCTCGTGACGGTGGGACAGGATGGACCGGGCAGCCCACGCCGGCTCGGTGAGTCGTTAGGTGCGCTGGCGCCGACGCTGCACTGGTTCACGCGTGACGGGAAAGCCGTTGTCGTCGGCACGGATCCGATCGACGACAAAGGGTATGGAGACGTCCGGCCGCGCGGGCTCGCCCTCATACCGCTCGACGGCAGCGCGCCAACGCGATTCGCGATCGACTCGGCCTGGACGTTCGATGATCTCGTCCGCGCGGACCCACGAACGCTTTGGCAACCCGACGCCGCGTCGATCACGGCGCTCATGACCGAAGTGGCCACCGGCGAGCGGGGGGCCGTGCGGTTCGACACGCGCTCCGGCAAGCCGACGGTGCTCTGGAAGGGCCGAGCGCGTCTCGCGAACGCGTTCGGCGACACGACGCATCAGTCGATCTTCGCGCTCTACCAGGACATCCGGACGGCGCCTAACGTCTACCGGTTCCCGGCCAACTTCGCGAGCAAGGAACGTGTCTCCCACGCCGACGACCGGCTCGACGGGGTCGCGGTTGGCTCGGCGGACGTGTTCGAGACAGTTATCCCGGGTTACAACGGGGCGATCGCGAAGGCGAGGACGGCGGTGCTGCTTCCACCGGGTGCCAAGCGCGGCGACCGGCTGCCTGCCGTGGTGCTCATGTATCCGGGCGGCGACCGGTCGCGTCAGGCAGAGGTCTTCGGAGGCGGCGGGGACCTGACGATCCCCACGCTTCTGTTCACGAGTCGAGGGTACGCCGTGGTGCTGGCAACGCTGCCGCTCGGGCCGAATCGCGAAGCTGGCAACCCGCTCAACGAGATGATCGACGAGCTCCTGCCCCAGGTCTACCGCGCTGCGGAGCTCGGCTACGTGGACGTCAACCGGTTGGCGATCGCCGGGCAATCGTTCGGCGGCTATGGCACCGGCGCGATCATCAGCGGGACGAACCTGTTCCGAGCGGCGGTGGCCGTCAGTGGCATCTACGACCTCGCTGGTACGTACGGCTATCTGGACGAGAATGGCGGGTCATTCTGGATTGGCTGGTCGGAAGCCGGGCAGGCGCGCATGGGCACGCACCCGTGGGCGAACGTGATGCGGTATCTGGAAAATTCGCCGTATTACCGCGCCGACCGGATCCACACGCCGCTGTTGCTGATCCATGGCGACAAGGACATGGCCTATCACGACGCGCAGAAGCTGTTCACGGCGCTGCGCCGCCTGGATCGTCCCGTGCAGCTCGCCACGTACGCTGGCATGGGCCACGTGATCTACGAGTGGACTCGGCCTAACGCGGTGGACGCGGCGCGGCGGATCGTCGGGTTTGTTCAGGATCACCTTGGGGAACCGGCGAAGGTGACGCCGACGCCGCAATGAGTCATGGCAGGCGCCTCTCGCTACGGGCCGGACCAGTAGACATCCAGAACCCTGGGTTCTGGATGCACGACCGACCGGGCATGAGCGGCCGACCGGGAGACTGTCTCCGATCACGCGCCTAACTGGCCGGCAAGATCATCGAAGCTCCTCGCCGTGATGTCCACGGAGTCGTCCGCAACGAGGTCGGGCCTCCCGTTCGGCCCGAACTCATCCGGCCTAACGACGAACGCCGTCCGCAGCCCTTCGGCCTTCGCGGCGCGCAGGTCTCGCAGATGGGCCGCGACCATCATCACCTCCGCCGGCGTGACGTCCAGGAACTCCGCCGCCGATCGGTAGACCTCCGGGTCGGGCTTGTAATGCCGCACGAGCTCGGCGCCCAGGATGCAGTCCCACGGCAGTCCGGCGTGCTTCGCCATGTCGGTCATGAGGGAAATGTTGCCGTTCGAGAGCGGCGCGATGATGAACTTCCGCCTGAGCCGAGTGAGGCCGGGCACGGCGTCGGGCCATGGCTGCAGCCGGTGCCAGGCGCGATTCAGCGAATCCCGCTCCCCTTCCGACAATCCACCCAGTCCAAACCCGGCGACGATCCCCTCGAGGATCATCCGATGCAGCCGATCGAGCTTCGTCCAGGGCAGCTCGCCCTTTCGCACCCGGTCCATGGTCGGCGCGTAGCCGGCGCGCCAGGCATCCGCGAACGCCACACCATCCACACGGAGCCCCTTTCGCCTGGCCAGGTCCTCGACCTCACGAGCGACCGACGTGCGCCAGTCGACGACTGTGCCGAAAACGTCGAACACCAGTGCCTTCGGCAGCGCCGGAAGCACACCTCCCTCGTGCGCTCGGGCAGGGCGTGATGCCATTGTTTGGTGGCTGGAATCGATCGCCCTCAACCTACCGCAGCCCGGCACGTCACGCACGGGTCGTCGCTCAACCACACGTCATGCGCACTTCACTCATCGTTTCGCTGGTCGCGGCCGCGCCGTCGCTCATTGCCCAGGCCAGTCCGGCCAGTCGTCCCGCGTCGCCCGCCGCCGTGCGCGTGGCAGTCAAGGCGGCCCACCTCATCGACCCACGGGGACAGGGCCGCCGAATCGATGACGCCGTCGTGCTCATCGATGGCGACACGATCGTGCAGGTGGGCACGAAGCTCACGGTGCCTAACGGCTACACCACGCTGGACCTCGGATCGGCAACCGTCCTCCCGGGGCTCATCGACGTGCACACGCACCTTACGAGCCAACAGACCGACTACTACGAAGGGCTATTCCGCCGCTCGGCGATCGATGTCGCGATCACCGCGCCGGTGAACGCGAAACGGACGCTCGACGCCGGGTTTACGTCGGTGCGCGACGTCGGGGCGCCCGAGCTCGTGGATGTCGCCCTCCGGAACGCCATCCAGCGTGGGGATGTCGACGGCCCACGGATGGAGGTGGCGACGATGCCGCTCTCCGCCACCGGCGGCCATGGAGACCTGAACGGCTTCTCACCGTACCTGTCGTCCCAGACGTTAGGCGGCCCGGTCGACGGCGTGGACGCCATCCGCAAGCGCGTGCGGTTCGACGTGAAGTACGGCGCGGACGTGATCAAGGTGCTGGCGGGCGCCGGCGTTCTGTCCGAGGAAGAGTCGGCGGGCGGCCCTCAGTACACGCAGGAGGAGCTGAACGCCCTCGTCGAGGAGGCGCGGATGTGGGGGCGCAAGGTGGCCGCACATGCCCATGGCGCCGAGGCGATCAAGCGGGCGATCAAGGCCGGCGTGGCGAGCGTCGAGCACGCGGGGCTCGTCGACGAGGAAGGTGTGAAGCTCGCGCTGGAGCACGGCACGTATCTCGTGCCCGACATCCTCACCGACGAGTGGATCCTCGCGCACGGCAAGGACGAGATGGGCCTGCCAGACAAGATCATCGACAAGGAGCGCGACCTGCGCCGGCACCAGAACGAGAACTGGGGACGGGCGATCAAGGCGGGCGTGAAGTTCGCCTTCGGCACGGATGCCGGTGTGTACCCTCACGGACTGAACGCAAAGCAGTTCGGGTATCTGCGCCAGCTGCCGCTCACGAGCATGCAGATGATTCAGATGGCGACCGTGAACGCCGCGGATCTCATGGGGTGGAGCGGAAAGGTCGGTGCGTTGACGCCTGGCGCGTTCGCGGACCTCATCGCCGTGCGTGGCGATCCGCTGGGCGACGTGACGGAGCTCGAGCGCGTGACGTTCGTGATGAAGGGAGGCAAGGTAGTCCGCAACGCGGCGCGCTGAGCCCGACATGTCGAGCACGAACCATACGCTCATCGAGACACTGGCGGCCGATCGCGACGGGATGGTCGATCTGACTCGCGACCTCATCGCGATTCCGACCGAGAATCCGCCGGGAGCCCATTACCGCGACGCGCTCGACCTTCTCACGACGCGGCTCGAGGCGCTCGGCTTCGACGACACGCGCATCGAAGGCGATTGCCTCGTGAGCTTCGTGGGCCGGGGCGCGCGCACGCTGTATTTCAGCGGTCACTACGACGTCGTCCCGGCGCAGCGGCGCGACCAATTCACGCCAAGGCTGCACGGCAAGACGATCGTCGGTCGCGGGTCATCGGACATGAAAAGCGGCCTCGCGGCCATGACGTACGCCGCACGTGCCCTCCGCGAGCTCGATATGCTTGGCGATGGACGGATCGGTCTTGTCTTCGTGCCTGACGAGGAGACGGCCGGCCCGCGCGGATCGCGCGACCTGCTGGCTCGCGGCGTGCTCGGCACCGACGGGATCGGAATGCTGACGCCTGAGCCGACCGGAGGCATCGTCTGGAACGCGAACCGCGGGGCGATCACGTTGCGCATCACGGCGCGGGGCAAGACGGCACACGTCGGGCGACAGTATGAAGGCGTGAACGCGTTCCAGGGGATGCTCGCCGTTGCGCAGGCATTGCTGGAGCTCAAGCACGAGGTCGAGGCCCACACGACGGACTTTCACATCGCGCCCGACGTCGCGCGGCGGTCGATCCTGCTGCTTGGCGGACGAACCGAGGGTGGCACGAACTTCAACGTCGTGCCTGACGAGTGCTGGTTCACGGTGGACCGTCGCCTCAACCCCGAGGAGGACTTGGAGGTCGAGAAGCAGCGGCTCTTCGACGTGATAGATCGCGCGGGTGGCCCAGCGACGATCGAGGTCGAGGTCATACAGGAAGGACGCGCGTCAGGCAGCGACGAACGCGGTCCCGTCGGTCGCGCGCTGGCCGAGAGTATCGTCGATGTCACCGGGCGGCCCGCGCGATTCGAGATGTGTCCGGGACTGCTCGAGATCCGCTTCTACGCGGAGCGTGGCGTTCCGGCGTTCGCGTACGGACCCGGCCTGCTCACGGTCTCTCACGGGCCTGACGAGTTCGTGCCGATCGACCGGATCGTCGAATGCGCGCAAGTATACGCCCTCACGGCAGCTCGGTTGCTGGGATGAGGGATGCGGGATGGGGGATGAGGGTAAAACGGCGCCTTTTACCCTCATCCTCATCCCTCTACCGTGCCAGCGGATCCGGCCGAAGCTGAAAGTGCAACACCTTGCTCGTCGTTCCCTTCCCGCCTTCCATGTGGAACGGGGCGCGCGTGCTCACCGTCGCCCACAACCCCTTCCCCTTCCAGCCCGCGTTAGGGTCATCGATCCGGCCATCCATCCACTTCGTGTAGAACCCCATCGGATACGGCACGCGCAGGATGACGAACTTCCCATCCTTGAGCGCCAGCAGGCCCTCGGACGCGTTGCCGGTGTTGATCGGCGTGTTCTTGCCGAGTCCGAAGGTGTCGAACTGGTCGACCCACGTGTAGTAGCTCGCCTCGACGCTTCCGCCATCCGTCACGCCCTTGAACTGCGGCAGCGGCTCCTGGTACAGCGTCCATCCTTCCGGGCAGTGCTGCCCGGTTGCCGTCGGGCCGTTGAGCGGCCCCTTGCACTTGCGCCGGTCGAAGCTCGCCATGTGGCCGCTGGCGAGCGCCACCCACATGACGCCGTTGCGATCGACATCGCCGCCACGCGGCGAGAAGCCCTGCACCGGTGCCTTCGGGTTGTTGAACGGCGGCTCGTAGTACTCGACCAACGCCGTGGCGGGCGGGTTCGAGCCCGGCGTCAGGCGGACGATCCCGCCAGGGAAGCCTAACGTCGTCCCCCAGATCGACCCGTCCGGTGCGGGGGCCACCGAGTACAGCCCGGCGTTGATCCGTTTGTCCTTCGTCGCGTCCACCGGTGCGTTAGGCTCCACGTAGTCGTCGCGCTTGCCATTGCCGTTCGTGTCGAGGATGAGCGCCGTCCAACCCTGGGACTTCTCTTCGTCACCCGTCTCGTCGAACATCTTCGTGTTCAGCCAGCCCACCACCGGCCCGCCGCCGCTCGTCCACAGCGTGTTGTTCGCGTCCTCGGCGAACATGAGGTGGTGTGTGCTGAAGCAGGTGCCGATGTGCGTGAGCTTTCCGGTCTTCGGGTCGTACATCGCCAGATGGCGGCCGGACCTCGCGAGTGGGAACAGTTTGGCCGACGGGTGAGTCGATCCCGCCTTGCACACGTCGGGGTTGTCGTACGGCCGGATCGTGGACGTGATCCACACGCGGCCGCGCGCATCCATCATCGGGTTGTGGACGTTGTTCTTGCTCGTCCAGATCGGCTCCTCGCCCCAGTACGGCGATCGGTTGATCATCTGGGGGGGATTGGCGACCGGTGTGTTTGGATCGCGCACCGTGAGCGGTACCTTGCTCACCTCGTTGTGTGTCGGATCGAGAACGGGCAGGTAGTCCGCGCTCACCTCGAGCGCACCATAGAGCTTCCCGTTCGCGTTGATGGTCGGGTTCCGACGATCGGTCGAGACTTCGTCATGCAGGTAGGCCTTCGGATCGGCCCAGTCCCATTCGGTGATGACGACGTTGCGCTCGATCCCCTCTGGACGCCGCGGTGCCTGCGGCACCTCGCCGTTCGCAATGCGGTCCGTCCAGTCAGCGAACATGGTGAGCATGCGCTGGCGCCCGAGCTGGTCGAGCGTGGCCGTCATCGTGGGACCGGCCTGCCCGGATTGCACCCGCCGGTCCCACGCCGCCATCGACGATGAAAACTTGCCTAACGACGGTTGAAATTGCCGAGTGCCGAGGGTGCCGATCTGATGGCAGGCGGTACAGGTGCCGGACTTGATCGTGCGGAGCAGCGCGGCCTGACTCGTCAGGCTCGGCGAGAGCCCGTTGCCGTCCGCACCGGTTCCGGGGAACTCGCTCTTGTCCGGAATCTTCATGAGCGAATACCAGTACCCCGCCGGGTAATACTGCGCTGCGGCCTGGGCGTCAGGCGCCGGAACCGCGGTGAGGTTCATCGTCGTGCCCGGCGTCCCGCGGCGCTTCGGTGAATCCACGAGGCCGTACCCGCGCACCCACACCTCGTAGGTCGCCTTCGGCAGCTGCGGGATCACGAATCGCCCGCGATCGTCGGTCACGACGATCTTCACGAGCTTCGTGGGTAGCTCCGCCGTTTCCGCGATCACCCACACGCCCGCTTCCGGGCCCTTCGGCCCGGTAACGACGCCGGCGATGTCGTTCTCCGCGGCTTTGATCGCACCGGGAGCGTTGGCTCCGACACGGTTTCGGCTCGCCGGCGCGAGCGTCGCGAAAACGATCAAGAGAGGAGCCGTCACGAATGCGGCTCGCGAGATCGAGCTCGTCGATGTCATGCCATTCCTCCCGATGGGTCCCGGGTATCGTGGCATGACCGGCCGCTACATTCAACCGCGCTCAGCTTCGCTGGATACACGCACCCAGCTAGCACCCGCGGACGCGCGGGGCGCTAACGCTTACGCGGCCGGAATCCTACGCCGATCGCGATCTGATGGAAGTTGAGCCCCGGGTTCGCCGTGGCTGTACCTCCATTCGAGATGTGGAGCAGGCGGTACGCAAGCTCCCCTTCGAGTTTCTGGCCAATGGTGCTGCGGAGACCAGCACTGGCCATGAGCTGGGCGTTGAGTCGCGTCGCCCTGTCGTCAGGAATCGCGCGGAAGAAATACTGCAGTCCCGCGGACAGATCGACAAAGGCACCAAGCGGCTTGCTCTCGTCGAGAGCGCCCCGAATGGCCAGCGGAAGCGTGCCGACACCGTACGCGTGGCCGTCCTGAATCCGGATCTGACGGAGGACCGAATCCGACTGTCCCGAGTCCCAAAACCAAAGGGTGTGGCGTTCGTTGATCCGGTTCAGTGCTGAGACGATAATCAGGTCGGGTATCGTCGCGATGACAAACCGGCCGGACTGATGCAGCGTGTGGTGCCAGCGAACGCCTGACGCGAGTAGCCGTGCGCCGGCGAAGCCGCCCAATCTATCGGTGTGGAAAGAGACGGGTCCCGACTGGACCCACACCCAGAGCGATGCTGGACGCGCGCCCAGGGATTGCGGCGCGGGCGCGGGGTTACCCGTGGATGGTCGCGCGGCGGTGTCGACCTGAGAACCACAGGGACGGCTCACCGACCCCAGCGCGGCAGCAACGAGAACCGCAACCGCGTAGGTGCGCCTCATGAAGGGCCTCGTCGGATGACCGGCTGACGGCGGGTAGCTGCCTCGAGAATAACTTAACGCCGCCAGTCCCTCGCGGCTGAGCGGTACCGGCGTCCGCGCCGGTACCGCCTCGTACATCTAACTCATGGCACGTAGCGGAACGTGTACGTCTGCAGTTCCCCGTTGCCGACGAGGTCCAGGTCCACGGTAATGACGCCGTTCCTGTAAGTACCCTCGACACCGCCATCGCCTTGGTCTCCCCAGATCGAGATCTGATTGCCGTCGATCTCGTACGTGCCGTTCTGAGAGTTGGTGCCGCTTACCTCGTTGCCGTCGGCCGCGGCCTTGTAGTCGATCGCGACGTGGATGTCTCCGTTCTCCTGGAGAATCATCTCCCCGCCCGTGATCGTGACGACGAACTCGTCGTACGAAGCGCCGCCTGGGAAGGTGATTGGCCCACGGAAGATCACTTTGGGGATGTTTTTCTGGCCGACCTGAAACAGTGCGAAGGTCCCGACGGGATTCTCGTTGTTGCGTGGCCCGGTGCTCGAGTCGCTGCCCGAGCAGGCGATGGTGCCGATGAGTGCGGTCGCTGCGACGACTCCGGCAAATCCGCTACGGATGGTACGCCGCGTACCCTGGATCGCGGCGAAATTGATGCGCGTCATGTTGGTGCCTCGTGACGTCGACTGGATGGATGAGTGAAGCGCTGTGTGTCGTAGCGCGCGCCGGCGTGGTCGATTCTGCTCTCGCCGGTCGCGCGAACAGGCTAGCACTCACCCCTCACCAGCATGTCACCGCATCAACGCGTTGCTCGGCAACGACTTCGGAGATGGCACCATTATTACGCGCGTCGCTGCCGCATCACCTCGTAGAGCGCGATCGCCACGCTCGTCGACAGGTTGAGCGACCTTACCCGCGAGGAGAGCATCGGCATCGTCACGAAGCGATCGCGGTAACGCTCGTGAAGCTCCGGCGGCAATCCACCGGTCTCACGCCCGAACACGAGCACGACGTCGTTCGACGCACCGAACGGCGCGTCCCAGAACGCTCGAGTGGCTTTCGTGGAGAAGAAGTACGCATCGCCGAGCGCGGGGAGCTCGTGCTCGAACGCCTCCCAGCTCCTCCAGGTGCGAAGGTCGACGTACTCCCAGTAGTCCAGCCCGGCTCGCTTCACCTCCCGCTCCCGAAGGGAGAACCCAAGGGGCTCGATGAGATGCAACGTCGCACCGGCAGCGAGGCAGGTGCGTCCCGCGTTTCCGGTGTTCCAGTGGATCTCGGGATGGACGAGAACGACGTGCGTCGCCACGATCAGCTCGTGTCAGTCGGATTCGCTCGAGGTGGTGCCGCATCATCCAACATACGACGAGGCGCGTTAGGCGCTAGAGACGGGGACGGGCGACGGGGGACGGGCGACGGCTTAAGATGCGGAAACCCACGGGATGCTCATCTCACTGCGAGATGCATCCCGACAGTTCTCGCTCTTTCACCGTCGCCCGTCGCCCGTCCCGCGTCCCCGTTTGTTGCAGCGCTGGCGGCGAGGGGGTAGCTTCGCGACTTGGCCCGAGCACCCGGAGAATGATCGTGCCTCCAGACACCCGCCGAACCTGGCCCACTGGCATTAGTATGACCGCCGCGGCCCTGTTCGCCCTCGCCTGCGCGAGTGGCGGCAGCAAGCCGCCCGCCGAGCCCACGCCGTCACAGCCCACCGCCAGCGCGAGCGCGCCGCCGCCCGCGTGGATCGCGAAGATGGACAGCGGGCGAGCACGCTTCAGCCCCGCGGACGTCGAGTTCATGCAGGGGATGATCCACCACCACGCGCAGGCGATCCTCATGTCCGGCCGCGCGCCGACCCACGACGCCAGCCCGGCCATCCGCGAGCTCGCCGCGCGAATCATCGTCGCGCAGCGCGACGAGATCGTTTTCATGCAGCGCTGGCTGCGCGAGCACAAGCAGGACGTGCCGGACGCCGACACCTCGCACTTCACCATGGCCGGGATGGACATGAAGCTCATGCCTGGCATGCTCACGACTGAGCAGCTCAAGCTCCTCGACGACGCACACGGCAAGGAATTCGACCGGACGTTCATGGAATTCATGATCCAGCATCACCAGGGCGCGATCTCCATGGTGCAGAAGCTGTTCGCATCCGAAGGTGCGACCCAGAACGAATATGTGTTCCGCTTCGCATCGGACGTCGATGCCGATCAGAACGCCGAGATCGAGCGCATGCGGCGCATGCTCGCGAGCGGCTCGCTCTCGGTGCCGCGTAACTGAACCGTGCTGACCGTGAACCCACGGGAGGAATTCGTCATGATGAACCCCAGGGCCGTACGCATTCCACTGTTGGTTGCCGCCATCTCGATCGTTGCTGGCGGGTGCGCATCGAAGTCCGCCACCGTATCCTCTGCCGCCGTCCCCACGGCCAGCCCATCAGCGCCTAACGCCAGCGTCGCGTCGGCCGCTGCACCGAACCCCGACCGGCGCATCGGGCTCAAGGCCGGGTGGTGGGACGCCGGCCAGGCGACGTGGAACATGGCACTCGTGTCCACGACCCCGCCCTCCGACAACTTCGTGAACAAGAGCGATCCAGGGGATCAGCGGGTCTGGAACTCCGACCTCGCATTCACCGGCAATTACGTCATCCAGGGCAACTTCGCCGGCTACCAGGTGTGGGACGTCGCGAACCCCAAGTCGCCCAAGCTCAAAACCTGGTACCTGTGCATCGGCTCGCAGAGCGACGTGTCCGTCGTCGGACACCTGCTGTTCGAGTCGACCGAGGCGACGAACGCGCGCGTGGATTGCAGCCCCGCCGGCGTGACCGACACCGTCAGCGCGGATCGCGCGCGCGGCATCCGCATCTACGACATCACCGACATCGCCCATCCGAAGCGCCTGGCGACGGTGCAGACGTGCCGCGGTTCGCACACGCACACTGTGCTCGTCGACCCGAAGGACAAGGCGAACGTCTACGTCTACGTCTCCGGTTCGGCGCCCGTGCGCTCGGCCAACGAGCTGCCTGGCTGCTTCGACACGGCACCGTCCGACAATCCGAACACGTCGCGGTTCCGCATCGAGGTCATTCAGGTTCCGCTCGACCACCCGGAGCAGGCGCGCGTCGTGAATCGCCCGGCGATTCTCGCCGACCTCGCACCCTCGCTTGGACACGGCGAGATGCCCGCGGACTCCGCGGCGCAGGCAGAGCGGATGAAGGCGATGGGCATCAACCCGGCCACGTTCCGGCAAGCGGCGAACACCGGACCGATTCAGTGTCACGACATCACGCTGTACCCCGCCATCGGGCTCGGTGGAGGCGCGTGTCGGGGCTATGGTGTTCTGCTCGACATCAGCGATCCGAAGAATCCACACCGCGTCGGCGTCGCCTCCGACACGAACTTCGTTGGTTGGCACTCGGTCACGTTCAACAATGACGGGTCGAAGATTCTGTTCACCGATGAGTGGGGTGGCGGTACGTCGCCACGCTGCCGCTCGACCGACAAGATGGAATGGGGCGCCGACGCGATCTTCTCGCTCCAGAACAACCAGATGACGTTCCACAGCTACTACAAGATCCCCGTGGCGCAGCTGCCGGTCGAGAACTGCGTCGCGCATAACGGGTCGCTGATCCCGGTGCCGGGCCGCGACATCATGGTGCAGGGCTGGTACCAGGGCGGCATCTCGGTGTTCGACTTCACGGACCCCGGAAAGGTGAAGGAGATCGCGTACTTCGACCGTGGGCCGATGGATGCGAACACGATGTATGTATCCGGATCGTGGTCGGCGTACTGGTACAACGGGTTGATCTACAGCTCGGAGATCACGCGTGGGCTCGACATCCTCGAGCTCAAACCAAGCGCCTGGCTCACGCAGAACGAGCTCGATGCGGCGAAGCTCGTGCATCTCAACGAGCTCAATGTCCAGGACCAGCCGAAGCTCGAGTGGCCGGCGGCGTTCGTCGTGGCGCGGGCGTATCTCGATCAGCTGGCGCGCGATCAGGGCCTGGCCGCGGACCGTATTGCGACGGTGCGTGACGCGTTAGGCAGAGCCGAACACGCGTCGGGCGACGCGCGGCGGACGGCGCTGACGCAGCTGGCGACACAGCTCGACAGCGATGCATCGAGCTCGTCTGACCAGAAGCGGGTTCGGGCGCTGGCCAGCGTGGTGAGGGAGTTGGCGAAGGGATAGAAGGCGGCAGGCGGCAGGCGGCCGGCGACTGGCGACTGGCGACTGGCGACTGTAGAAGCGGAGAACCCTCGGGATGCATCTCGTCGTGAGATGAGCATCCCGAGGGTTTTCTGTCGCCTGTCGCCTGTCGCCTGTCGCCTGTCGCCTGTCGCTGCCGCCAGTCGCCAGTCCGCCTAACGTGACCGCTTTTTCCGGCCGGCCGCGTGATGGTAGGAATAGGCTGCCGACTCTCCGCCGGCAGCATTTCTTCCATCCTGGAGGCCTCGTGCGCAGAGATTGTATGATTCTCGCCATCGCGGTCGCGTTGGCATTCCCTCAACTCGCGCGGGCGCAGACGCGCGAGATCAGTGGCACGGTCACCGTTGCCGGCGGTACGGTTCCCATCGCTGGTTCCATCGTCTCCGCGGAAGGCACCACCGCGGAAACGCGGTCGAGCAACGAGGGCCGTTTCCGGATCACGGTTCCGGCCGGCCAGGTGACGCTCATCGCACGCGCCCTCGGCTACAAGCGCGGAATACAGGTCATCGGCGCGACGCAGGCCACGGCGGACTTCGCGCTCGAGCGTGACGTCCTGCAGATCGAAGGCGTGGTCGTGACCGGCACCGCTACGACGATCGATCGCCGCAGCGCCACGACGGCGGTGGCCCAGGTGACCGGCGACGCGATCACGAACGTCCCGGCTCCCACGATCCAGAACGCGCTGGTCGGGCGCGTGAGCGGCGTGAACCTGCAGTCGAATTCCGGTGCGCCTGGCGGCGGCATTCAGATGCAGGTACGCGGGAACAACACGATTCTCGGCTCGTTCGACCCGCTCTACGTCGTCGACGGTATCCTCTACTCGAACAGCCGGATTGCGAGTGGACGCGGCTCGATCTCGGCCTCCGCGTTCGCCACGGCTGAGGACGATGCAGTCGATCGCGTAGCGGACATCAATCCCGAGAACATCGAGTCGATCGAGATCATGAAGGGCGCCGCGGCGTCGTCGCTGTACGGTTCGCGCGCCGCGAACGGAGTCGTGATCATCAAGACGAAGCGCGGGCAGGTCGGCACGCCGCGCGTGAATGTGCGCCAGGTGTTCGGCCAATTCGACATCTCGAAGACGTTGGGCAGCCGGCGCTTCACGCTTGCGGAGGCGACTGACAAGTACGGCCCGGGCGTCGCCCACTGGTTCGACAACAACGCGAATCCCTACTTCAACCACTTCGACCAGTTGTACGACAACCACACCCTGTCGTACGAGACGGCGATGGACGTCAGTGGCGGGAGTGGCAGCACTCGCTATTTCGTGGGCGGCACGTGGAAGCACGACGGCGGGATCGAGCCGAACACGGGGTTCGGCCGCCAGAACCTTCGGGTCAACGTGGACCAGTCACTGAACAGCAAGATGGAGGTGCAGGTCTCCACGGAGTACAACCGCGCCGAGCATGACCGCGGATGGAACAACAACTGTAACAACTTCGCATGTCAGGGTTACGCGTTCGCGTACACGCCGAGCTTCGTGGACCTGAAGGCGCGCGATCAGAACGGGGATTTCCTCCGACCCGATTGGGGCATTCAGGCCAACCCGATTCAGACCGCCGAGCTGGCGCGGAACCACGAGGAAACGAACCGGTTCACCGGTGGACTGACGCTGAACTACGACGCGATCAACACCGGCCGGAACTCCCTGAAGTTCGTTGGCGCCGCCGGGGTCGATGCCTTCCAGCAGAACAACAACCTGTGGTCACCTAACGAGCTGTTCTTCGAGGCAAATCAGACGCAGCCCGGCGCGGCCGTCGAAGGGAACGCCTCGAGCCGGATCTGGAACTGGAATCTGAACGCCATCCACAACTTCGTGCCGTCGGGCGGCGGCTGGTCGGCCAACACGTCCCTCGGCGCGCAGTATGTCGAGGAGTACCTCGACTTCAGCCGGATCACGACGACCGATCTCATTCCCGGCCAACAGAACGTCGGACAAGGCACGAGCACCGTCGGCACGGATACCCTGACGAAGAGTCGGACACTCGCGTTCTACGGACAGGAAGAAGTGCGGCTGCTCGCCGACAAGCTGCTGCTGCAGGCCGGAGCGCGCGCCGAACGTACGAGCAACAACGGCGACATCGACAAGTACTACCTCTTCCCGAAGGCGTCGGCCTCGTATCGGCTCCTCAACCTGATCGGCGCGGGCAGCGAGATCAAACCGCGCATCGCCTACGGCGAGACGGGCAACCTGCCGATCTTCGGGCAGAAATTCACGCTGCTCGACACGCCGCAGCTGAGCAACCAGACCGGCTTCACGGTTGCCGGGGCGGCGGGCAACGCGGGGGTGGAACCGGAGCGCGTGAAGGAAGTCGAGGTCGGCGTGGACGGGCTGGCAATCAACGGGCGCCTAACGTGGGAGCTCACGGGATTCCAGCGGAACACGACGAACTTGCTGTTGCAGCGCGTTCCGGCACCGTCCACGGGCTTTGCGACGCAAGTCTTCAACGGCGGCAAGATCGAGAACAACGGGTTCGAAGCCGTGCTCGGCGTGACGCCGATCCAGCGAGGTAACAACCTCGTCTGGGTGTCGCGCGCGACGTTCACGCAGTACAAGAGCGAAGTGAAGGACCTCGCCGGGCTTCCGCCGTTCCGCCCACCCCTCTCGGGCTTCGGCGGACTGGGCGTGACGTTCATCGAGGTCGGCCAGCCGCTGACGCAGATCATCGGCCGCGACTTCGACAAGGACGGGAACCGCACCGCGACCGACGTCAAACTCGGGAACTCGGCCCCGAACTATCGCATGGGCTTCGTCAACGAGCTCACGTTCAAGGCCATGCACCTGAACGTCGTGCTCGACTACCAGAACGGCGGCGACATCATCAACCTCACCCAGTTCCTGTACGACGATGCCGGGACGGCGGCCGATTACGGCTCGAAGGAGTGGGAGTATCGCATGAAGGGCTACAACGGAGGCGTGATCAGACCCTACATCGAGGACGCGACGTTCCTCAAGCTGCGTGAAGTGAGCATGGGCGTGACCGTTCCCCAGCGCTTCCTGGGACGGAGTGGCACCGTGATCAAGTCGGCGCGGGTGAGCCTAACGGGGCGCAATCTGGTGTCGTGGCAGAAGTACTCGGGACTCGACCCCGAAGTCGCGAACCTGGGCTCTGCGGCCATCCGCAACAACCTCGACGTGGCCGCCTATCCGCCAAGCCGCAGCTTCTTCCTCGACTTCTCGCTGGGGTTCTGATGATGACTCTCACTGGAATCACTCAAGACCGTTACGCTGGACGGCACCGTCGCCGCGTCGTCCCGGCGCTTGCGGCACTGACCGGAGCGCTGCTGCTCTCGTCGTGCACGAACCTGGACGTTCCGGACACGAACTCCCCGACCCAGGGCGTCCTGACCGAGACGCCGACCAGGCAAACGCTGGCGCGTACCGCCGTTGGCATTCAGACCCAGACATCGCTCGACACCCCGGCGGAGATCCAGCAGTGGGGGATCTACGGGCGCGAGTTGTACAACCTGTTGGGGAACGATCCGCGCGAGACCGGCGAAGAGATCAGCGGACCGCAGGACCCCGGTGGTCGCGCAGGCGCCGAGTGGGCGAACAAGTACGCCGCAATCCGCACGATCAACACCTACCTCGCCGCGTTGCCGAAGGCGGGTTTGAGCGAAGCCGAGGTGTCGGCGTCGCAGGGTTTCGCGAACACGCTCAAAGCATGGTATCTGCATATGCTGGCTGTGCGCAGCGGGCCCACCGGCATGCCGATCGATGTCGATAAGCCGATCGACGCCGAACCCGCGCCGCTCGTCAGCTCGCAGGAGGCCATGGAGGCAGCGGCAACGCTGATGAACCAGGCGCTCGAGCAGCTCAATGCGGGTGGCGGGGAGTTCCCGTTCAATTTCGTCGAGGGGTTCGAGGGCTTCGACACGCCGGCCACGTTCGCGAAGTTCAACCGTGCGCTCGCTGCGAAGATGCTCGTGCACCGCGCGACGTTCTACGCGTGTGCATCGTGCTGGGCAGACGCGGCGACGGCCATGTCCGCCTCGTTCGTCACGGAGACGGGGCTTCCCGTCACGCTCAAACTCGGCGTGTACTACGGGTTCACGAGCACCGCGAACGAAACTGCCAACCCGATAACCGAGACGCTCACCAACAACCGGTACTGGATACACCCGTCGATCATCACGGGGGCCCAGCTTCGCCCGGGCGGCCAGCCGGATCTCCGGCTTACCACCAAGGTCGCGCTCGCGCCCGAGCCGCGGACGCTCAATGATCTCACGGGGACCTACAAGCCCGTGATGTACAACAACGCGTCCGATCCGACGGTGCCCGACCTCGATGCCAACGTTCCGTGGATCATCAACGAGGAGCTGCTGCTGCTCCGCGCGGAGATTCGCTGGAACACCGGCGACAAGACGGGGGCGCTCAACGACATCAACCTGGTGCGCGTGAACGCCGGCGGTCTCGCACCGACACTCCTGACGGCCGCCAGCGCCGACGCGGCGTTCATCACGGAGCTGCTCTACAACCGCACGTACTCGCTGATGTGGACGCAGGGAACGCGGTGGGTGGACGCGCGGCGCTACAACCGGCTGAACACGTTGCCGCTCGACCGGCCGGGTGACGTCGTGCACCCGCACATGTTGATCCCGAGCGCCGAGTGCGACGCTCGCGGATTGGACGTGCCCTGCTCGATCTCGGGCGGCTGATCGCGCGGGCTCGCTGACGCAAAGAACGGGGCCGGCATCCACTCGGATGCCGGCCCTGTTGTTTACGTCAGCGGTTGACTGATGACTGAAAACCGATAGCTGATGGCCGATCGGTCACCACGGATCGAATTCTGCCTTACGCGTTCCGTGGGCACGGCTGTAAGTACCGCGCACGTAGCGCACCTGAAAGCGGTGCCCCGCCAGGTGCATCGCGTGCGTCTTCAACAGATCCATTCCGGACACGTCGTACCGCGCGAAGTAACTGAAGTGCCGATCGAGGTCGGAGGTGTCGAGTTGCGCAAGTCGCGCCCGATACCTCGCGCGCGCCGCGGCGAAGCGCGCGGTCAACTCGGGAATCGTGCCGCCCAGAAAGGCCGTTGGATCGCGATCGATGAGATATCGGCCCTCAGACCGCAACGCGTCGTGCGCCCATTCCTCGAACCAGGCGAGGTGGCCGAGCATCCACCTAACGCTGTTCGCCGACGGGTGAGGTCGCCAGTCGGCTTCGGCTTCGGTGAGTCCTTTGAGATTGCCCTGGAGCAGGGTCCACATCTGCTCGTCCATTTCGTCGACGAGCCTGACAGCGGCGAGCACGGGTTCTCCGATGCGATGTCCTCCTCGCTAAACGCAATCCACCGCGATCGAGGGGTCAGCGCCACAGGCAGTTATCGGTTTCCTGGCCCGTCCACGACTACCCTCACGTGAGCCGTGTCCCCTCGTGCCGAGACCGCGCGGATCTCATGGGTGCCCGTGACGAGCGCCCATCGACCGCGATCATACGGCTTGCCGTCGATCGACCATTGAACGCGAAACGCACCGGCCCCGCTCGCCCGCAAGGCAACGCTCGCGTATGGTGCCTCGACGCCAGCGGGAATCGCGTAGCGGTCGCCATCGAGGGGGGACGTGATCCGGAACTGCGTAGCGCCGGCGCCATGCCGTGCCTCACCCCGGACAGCGTTCTCCGACGTTAGGCGGTCCACTCGATTGGTTGGGCTCTGCGCAGCTGCGAGCGCGCGTCTCACCTCATCCACCGATGGTCGCTGTCCGTGTCGTTCCCACTCCGCGTACTCGTCAGGCAGCGTGACGCGCCCACTGCGCTCCCAATCATCGTCGCGCGTCGGCTCGGTGCCGCGCACGAACCACTCCGTGAGCGACGCACACTCGGGCGTCGCGCGCAATCCTGACAGCCGACACACGGGCATGCTCACGGCCCCTGCTTCCGCCGGTGTGGTCAGCACGCCAGGAGGGACGTGTCGGGACGCGGCCATCACCGCGCGATGCAGCAACGGACCGGCGCCGGTCACGCCACTCACGCCTTCCATCGCGTGCCCGCTGAAGTTGCCCGCCCAGACGGCCACGGTGAACCCGCGCGTCGTTCCGACGGCCCAGTTGTCGGTAAAGTGACGGCTCGTGCCGGTCTTCACCGCAACCGGGAACGGGAAATCGAACGGCGTGGTCGTCCCGAATCCCGGAATGCGCGCCGCCGGATCGCTCAGGATGTCCAGCACGATGGCGCTCGCGACCGGCGAGATGACGCGTCGCCCTCCGCGTACGGAACCCGTCGGCGCCGAGGCATCACCTGGCCGCCATGTCCACGGGCGCCACTCTCCGCCGTTCGCCAGCGCGCGATACCCGTTCGCGAGCTCGATGAGGGTGACGTCACCATTGCCGAGGGCGAGGCCGAGCCCGTAGTACTCCGCGTCCTGCCGCAGTGACTCGAAGCCCGCACGGCGGAGCGTCTGCAACAGCGCGTTCGCGCCTAACGACGATGCCACATCGACGGCCGGAACATTGTATGAGCTCGCCAGCGCCTCGCGCACACGCGTGGGGCCACGGAAGCGACGATCGTAGTTGCGCGGCTGGTACGGACCCGTTGCCGTCGCGTACGTCTTCGGGATGTCGGGCAGCACGCTGGCGGCCGTGTAGCCGCGGTCGAGCGCGACGCCGTAGAGGAACGGTTTGAGCGCCGACCCCGGCTGGCGGGCAGAGACAACCATGTCCGTCTGGCCATCCTTCGGCGCCCAGAAGTCCGGCGAGCCGACCCAGGCGAGCACCTCGCCCGTCGCGTTGTCCAGCACCACCGCGGCCGCCTGCTCGACGTTCCGATCGCGCAGCACGTCCACGGTGTGTCGCACCTCCGTCTCGAGCTCGCGCTGCAGCTCGATGTCAAGCGATGTTCGAACCCGGTCGCCACTGGCTAACGATGCAGAATCGGCGGTCCACGAGAGCACGCGGGTGGTGAAGTGCGGCGCGACGAACGGCGTGACGCGCCCCGTGAATCCCAGCGACTCGTCGCGTGCGCGCGCGATGTCGTCCCGAGTCGCAAAGCCAAGGAGACGCATGCGCGCGAGCGCGACGGCCTGACGACGCCGGGCGCGCGCTGGCGACACCTGTGGGTTGTCGCGCGATGGGGCGTGCGCGAGGCCCGCAAGCGTGGCGGCCTGGGCGATGCTGACCTCCGACGCCGACGCGCCGAAGTAGAGCGCACTCGCTGCGCTGATGCCGACGGTCCCCTGCCCGAGCTGTACGCGGTTCAGGTACTGCTCCATGATCTGCTGCTTGCTCAAGCGCGACTCGAGACGCAGCGCCCATATCGCCTGGGCGATCTTGCCGGTCCAGCTCCGCTCGGCCGGATGGAGCAGGCGGGCGAGCTGCATCGTGATGGTCGACGCGCCTGATACGGTCGTCCCGGCGCGAAGGTTGGTCTCGAGAGCGCGGGCGATGGCGATGCCATCGATGCCGTGGTGGTCCCAGAACCGCTTGTCCTCGACGGCGACGAATGCGTTGATGAGATCGGGGTCGATGCGGTCGTAGGCGATCCATCGCGCGTCGCTGCCGTCGGCGGCCCGGGTGGAGCGGAGCGGAACGCCGTGACGGTCTTCAATGGTCACTCCCAGCCCGCCACTCGGGGCTAGTACCGCGGCAGGGATGGGGCGAGAGATCCAGATCCCGGCTGCCACCATTGTGGTGCCTAACGCTGTGACGCCCGCCAGCATCAGGCGCAGCCAGAATGGGAACCGGGAACGGGGAACTGGGAACAGTGTCCCTCTGTCGGGACGACTGCGATTCCTCGCTGCGCTCGGAATGACGAAAGCTGTCATCCCGAGCCGCCAGGCGAGGGATCGCGATCGTCCCGATAGAGGGCTTCTGTTCCCCGTTCCCAGTTCCCTGTTCCCGCTGGCCCCACTCACTTTGCCGTCACCACGAACGTGCCCCCGTCACTTCGGCCATTCACGCCAGGGTTGTACATCTCCTCCGCGTGCGCCGGCGGACGAACGAACGTCCCCGGCGTCGTCGCGCGCGCCACGTACGTCGCCGTATACGTCCCCGGCCACAGCACGTTCGCCGAATACACCACGCGATCGTCGCGGATCTCACGGTAGTCGAACGGAGACCACCACCCCGAATCCCACCGACCAAAGCCCCACTGCGGCGCGCTCTCCTGCTGTTCGCGATCGGCCGGCTCGTGCGGTGGCGATGTCCCGGGGCCCGGCGTCAGCGACGCCGTGCGAAGGCTCAGATCCACCGCCTCGAGTCCGGCCGGCAGCGCATCGTCGACCACCACGAATTGCCGCGTCGTCGGAACCGTGATGCGCAGTCGTACGCGCACGAGCTCACCCTCGGCCACCCGCGTGATCGGCGTTCCACCCTCGTACCGCTCGTACCACCGCTCGACACGAATGCCCGCGTCCTCCGGCGTCACAGGCGGCGCCAACGGCACCTCCGACACCGTGATGTAGTAGTAGACCGCACCGTCGCCGGCGCCGGCGTCGAGCGACAAGCGGATTGTCGGGGCACTCGAACCGTTAGGCACGAGTCCGGCCAGCGAGAGCGTCGAGTCGCGTCCACTCGCACCGGTTCCTGCCTCGAGGATCACCCGGTTCCCGTTGCGCACCCGAACCGTGCGTTCACCCTGCTGTCGTCGTCGCTGATCGAGCGCAGCGAGCGCTGAGACGGCCGACGCGTAGTCCTGCGTGTTCCAGATCCACGACCTGCCCTCGGCTCGCCCCTGCTGGGCGAGCGTCTCCGCGAGCGGTCCGACGAGCGCGTGCTCCGGCTCGACCGCGAGCGTCGCAAGCAGGATCCGCGCGATCGGACGAATCGAGGACTCGAAGTAGAAGTGCACGGTCGCCGAGTCAGGCAGCGTCGCGCGCCTTCCCTCCACACGCACCTGCGACCACGCGGACGCCATCAGTCGACGCGCCTCCACCATCTGCGCGCGACGAGCCAGCACCTCCGCCAACCGTGCCCGATCCTCGAGCGTCAGAAGCGCCGCCGATCGAAGCAGCTCGTTCTCGGATGCAACCTCGGGTCGCCGGAGCTTGCTCAGGAAGTCGACGGCCGCCACGCGCTCACGGAGACGAATCTCGCGCCGGTCGTAGTAGCTGGCCACCGGTGAGAAAACGGGCTTCGATTCGCCGCGCAGCTCCGCAGACACGAACCCTGCCAGGCGACCGAGCACCATCGTATCGACAGGGACCCCTGCCTCGCGAGCATCCAGCAACACGATGCCGGCGTAGGCGCTGAGCCAGACGCTCGTCCAGTCATTCGGCGACCAGTAGCCGATGCCGCCATCGGCGCGCTGGCGGCGCGTGAGCATGTCGACCGCGCGTGCGATGTCGCGCTTCCATCGGTCGTTCGCGGCGACGCCGGCCTGACGCTGCGCCCGATAGAGCGCCAGAATCGGCGTTGCCGTGCTCACGACTTGCTCGGTGCAGTAATACGGGTACACGTGCAGTTGCTGCTCGATGCCGCGTATCGTCGCGAGCGGCGAGGTTCCGACGTTGAGGGAGAGACGCGAGCGCTCGGGGTCGATCCCCGCGGGAAGCGCGAGCTCGACGGTCGCCGTGTCTCGTAGCACGCCAGCAATGGTGTGGGCCCTCGGGTGGTAGTCGGGGCGCACCGGAAGTGAAACGCGCACCGCGTCGGCATCGCGACCGCCCGTGACGTCGAACCGGAACGTCGCGCTGTCCCCGCGTGTCGCGCGGAACGGGAATCGAACTTCCGCGCCACGGCCGGCCGCGAGCGTCGCACTCCGGGTCGCATCCCCACGGAGCGTGACGCCCGTTGCAGCGGCCGTCACCGTCACGCTCGCCGCCGTACCGTCACGCCGGTTGATCGCTGCCCCTGCCACGAAGTCATCCCCCGGCCTAACGAATCTCGGCAGCGCCTGACGAGCGAGCAGCGGTCGAGTGACGAGCAGCGACGACTGCCCTTTGCCGTACCGGTCACCAGCCGTGACGGCGACCGCCATGACGCGGAACGTCGTCAGGTTGTCGGGCAGCTTCGCCATCACGGTCGCGTTGCCCTGTGCGTCCGTGACGACGGAGCCGAGGAAGAAGGCAGTGGTCTGGAAGCGTGAGCGGAGGATGTCGGCACCGGCTGCGCCTCCGCCGCCCCCGGGCTCGCGAGCGCCTTTCATGCCTTCCGGCACCTGCGGCGCGACGGTGGTCATGTTGCTCGCGAGCCGCATCCCGAGCCCGCGCTCCTGGTAGATCAGGTCGATCGGGTCCGGGGTCGTGTAGCCGGTCAGCGAGAGCACGCCCTCGTCCACGGCCCACAGAGTGACCTCGCTTCGGGGACCCCCTCCCCTGGCATCCCGAACCTTCACGGACACCCGCGCGGAGTCGCCCGGCCGGTACTCGCTGCGCTCCGGCTGGAGCGTCACCGCGAGACGCTTCACCTCGGGCGTCACGCGGAGCTCGGCGTAGCCCACTCTAATGGTAGGGCGGCCCGGATCGTCCTGGCGGCCCGGCGGCGCGCTTCGCCCACGGGTCACCACGATGGACACGAACGCGTTAGGTGCGTAGGCCTCGGTGATCGGGAACTTGAGCGTCGTCGAGCCCGACGTCAGCTTGAGCCGCCGCTGCTCGATGATCCCCTCGCGCTCGACGGTGATCCACGCTTCCGCGTTCGTGAACGGTGAGGCGAACAGCACCGTCGCCGTATCGCCCACCGAATATCGCGTCCGGTCGGGGATGACGTCCATCTTGAACTGCGATTCGTCGTTCCACGGCACCCAGTCCTTCCCTGATGCCCAGCGGACGAAGCTCGTCGTCGCCGTTCGGCCGTTGCGGTCCGCGGCCGAGAACGTCACGATGTACGTGCCGCCGTCGTTAGGCGTGAACGCGCACGGGACCGCGGTGTCAGCGGTCGTCAGGCTGCAATGGGCGACCGTGTCGGACACCCAGTCGCCCACGAGCTCCGACACGCCGTTCCGCTCGCGCCGGACGCTGTGCCACTCGCGCCGCACGATCGTTCCCTGAACCGAGACACCCGGAACCTTCTGGCCATCGGGTCGAACCGCCAGCACTCCGACCGACTGCGCCGTTCCCGCCAGCCAGAAGTAGCTCTCGCCCTGCGGCTTCGCGGCGACGTAGAAGTCCGCCGGGTGAACGATCGTCGACCGCGACGCACCGACGACCTGACGATTGATGTCCGTCACCCCTACCTCGAGCGTCACGCGAGCGGGGCGACCCTTCGGTGTTCCCGGAAGCGTGACGGAAAGCGTCCGCTCACCTCGCGCGTCCAGCGTGTCCACGCCGCTGGCGATGACCTGAGGCGCCTCCTCACCCGAGTCGTCCCCCTCCCACCATGCGCCGGTTTCGCCTATGTACCAATCCTCGACGCCGGGGATCTCGAGCTCCCACGGCGACAGCGGCGCCTGACGAGCCATCCACGTGACGTCCGCTCGCGCCATCGGCGCGCCAAAGAGGTAGCGCGCCTGAATCGTCGTGCGGAATCGATCGCCGGGCATCGCCTGCGGCGTCCGCGTGACGACAGCCGCCCGGCTCGTGACCTCCCCGATCAACTCCACCAGAAACTCCGGCGGTCGATACTCGGCCACCCGATACGTCGTGCGCGCAACCGATCGCCATTTGCCCTGCCGCTTCGCCTGGACGTCGACGACGTAAGTCCCGACGGGCGCGGTCGTGGGAAGCTGCACCGACTGATCCGCGGTCCCGAAGGCGGACGTGGTCATTGCACGTTCGCGGAGCACACCCTCGTCGCGATCGTGGAAGATCCACTTGATCGAATCGGTCGCGGACGGGACGCGCAGGGCACCGAGTGCACCGTCGCGGACGATCGTCTTGGCGTAGACGCGTTCCCCCGGGCGATAGATGCCGCGCTCCGTGAACACAGCGCCGGCGAGGGGCAGTCGCTGGTCGCCCCACGCGCTGTTCACGTTGAACCGCCACGGTGACAGGTCCGGGTCCCAGCGATTGATCGCCGCTACGGCTCGATCGCTGCCTAACGTGACGCGGACGTAGCCCTCGAAGCCGCTGTTCCCTTCCTCGTCATCGGCGTCGCCTGCCGGCCCACTTCTCCACCCGGTCAGGCGGGCGAGCCCGCGCGCGTCCGTGATTGCACTCGTGAGGCGTTTTCCGCCCGCGTCGTACAGCACGACGTTGGCGCCGGCCTTTGCGGCACCATCGCTGACGCCAGTCACCCACACCATGCCTTCCGTGGTCCCGACGCGGGCATGCACGCCGAGGTCGGTGACCTGGGCGAGCGAGAGCGATCCGCCTGCAACAGTGTCCTTCCCGGCGCGGCCGCTGACCTTCACCGCGTACAGCGCCGGGTTGCCGGGACGTGTCGCGTCAGGCACCGGGAGCCGAATCCCGGTGACCATCGCGCGCTCGGGCGCGGCGTGTACGAGGATACGCTGCACCGTTCCCTGACGTGACAGCTGCGTCCACAGGCTGTCGTCGCCCCACCCGAATCGCGTCAGGACGGCGGACTCCAGGCTGTCGGGCACCGGCGCAATGACCGCGATGAGCGTGTCGACGTTGACGTGCTGGACGGAGAGCGTCTGGAATCCGGTCCGTTCAACCGTTAGGCGACCAAATGGGTGGACGATGGCCGGCTCGTACCCCGTGGTCGTGAAGGCGGCCGCCGGATTGCCGCGGAGTCCCTGACCGAACACGTCGTGGATCGCGGTATCGACGACCACCGCGTAGGTCACGTGTGGCTTGAGCCGCGCGTCGAGCACCCAGGCCATGGACTCGGAAACGGTGTCCCGCACGGTGAACGCGAGCTCCGGAACCAGCTTGACGCGACGCAGGACCTCGGCGCCGCGCACCGGATTCGTGAACGTCACGACCACGGGGCCCGACGGGCAGAACTTGGCCCCCGAGCAGCCGAGGCTGAGGATCCGGAGGTCGCCGTACGTGTCGAACGGCCACCGTGCTGTCGTCCGCAGGGTCTCGTCATCCACTTCGTTAGGTGCCACGAGCTCGCCCGTGCATCCGCGCGGGAGGGCGGTCTCCGGGGCAAGCTGCACGACGCGTCGAAGCGAATCGAGCGACCGATCGCGCTGCCACCCGCCCGCGTCCCGAACTTGCCACGTGTCATCGTCGCGGATGCGGCGCTGCTCCGCGGCGCGAAGCCTGACGATTCGCTGCCCGCCGCAGGCGGCGCTGAGCTCGACGTACGCGGCCGTCGAGAGTTTTGCGAGGTCGACAGACCGGGAGTAGACGAGCGCGAAGCGCTGGTCCGGGGTGACGTGCAGGGCATGCTGGTCCGCGCCGACGGGGGTGCCGGTCAGCAGCACCGGCCCCTGCGCGCGGAACGTGAACTGATATGGCTCGGCCAACGCGCTCCCGTCCATTGCGCGGAAGGTGTTGGCGACGGTGACGGTGTAGCGCGTGCCAGCCGTGAGGGCGTCGTTAGGCCGGAGCCGGATCGTTACAGGGTCGCGCCACTCGAGGCGCCCGCGCACCGCGGGCTCGATGCGGAAGATCGCCGCGGCGTCGACGGTACGGTCCAACGACCCGGCGACGGGTCGGTCGAACGTGACGGTGATCTCGGCGGTCGGGACAGCGTTTCCGGTGGGGCTGGAGCGGATGACGCGGAGCGGCGACGGGCTCTGGGCGTGCGTGTCGGCGGCAACGCACGTCGCGAGGACGGCGAGGGCGAGCGCGAGGCGGGCGGAAAGCATGGGGTTCCCGGGAGGACGACCGGGACATTATACCCCACCGCGGCCGGTTTGCCTGTGATGTGTGCACTCCCGGCATCGCGGCGGCAGCGAGCCTTTTCGGGAACAGCGATTTCGCGGATGAAGCGGAAGCCGCCGGTCATGACCGTTCGAGATGGATCCTCCAAACCCTCGCGAACGGAAAAGGCTGTATCGACCGTTGAAGCGGTCAGAGGCATCTCCCATACCGATCAAACGACTTCGAGTCGGATCGTTCGACCCGGCCACCACGCAAGTCGGCAACGCGTTTGGCCGGTCCGGCTTATCGCGCGATCTTGAAGTTGAACATTGGGCTACCTAACGCACCCCACAGGCGCAGCCAGATCGGCAACAACATCTCGGTGCCGCGCGCCGTCGTGATGTCGCCCAGGTCGATCACGGTCCGCCACCCGAACCACTGCCGGAGCAGCTCGGTGACACGCGCCTTCGCGGCGGCATCGTTGCCACTCACGAAGAGGTCGTGATTCCCGCCCGCCACCTGCCCCGGATCGACCATGATGTTGACGTTCGTCGTATTGAGCGTCTTTACAACTTTCGCGTCGGGGAATGCTCGCTGGATCTGCTCGCCAACCGAGTCGGTGTTGCACACCGTCAGCGTGGGCGGCCTACCCTTGGAGAAATCGAGCGGATTCGAGATGTCGATCAGAATCTTGCCACGGAGATTCTGCTCGCCCGCCAACCGGAGCGCCTCGAGCGAAACCGTGCCGGACGTCGCGTTGATCACGATCTCCCCATGCGTCGCCGCGTCCGCGAAGGTGCCGAGGCGAGCCCTGCTTCCGGTCGCCTTGAGCCAGTCGTCGAGCGATTGGCCGAAACCGCGCTTGTCGTTCAGGCTGCCGGGCGAGCGCGTGCCCAGCACGACGTCTTCGCCGCGCTCCACGAGCTTGGCACCGATGGTTTGCCCAACAACGCCCGAGCCAATGATGCCGATCCTCATAGTGCCCTGCCTCGGTCAGTCCGGCCGCGAACTTGGCGGCGCGCGGGCTCCGCGTCCAGCATCACGGAGGACACGACACGTACGCGCGCGGTTGCCGTATGTCGGATCCGGCCCCGGGCAAATGGACGGCGGTCGTCGATGCATACTCGCTGTGGTGGTGGCCGCTGGATCGACGTAGTAAGGTAAGGAGCGGCATGCAACCGCCGAATTTCTTGGTCGCGGTGACGCATCGCCCTGAGGACCGTCGTGTGCGAGTCGAGTAGTACGCCGTGACCTTCGACGCCGTTCATCGTTTGACCTCGCTGCTCGGCGACCGCTACCGCGTGGAGCGCGAGCTCGGCGCGGGCGGCATGGCAACGGTATATCTGGCGCACGATGTCCGCCACGATCGCGCCGTCGCGGTCAAGGTACTGCGCCCGGACGTCGCCTCGGCGTTAGGCAGCGCGCGATTCCTGGCCGAAATCCGGACGACGGCCGCGCTCCAGCATCCGCACCTGCTGCCGCTCCTCGACTCGGGCGAAGTCATCGACCCGCGCGACAGCGAGGGCGGTCGGCTCCTCTTCTACGTCATGCCGTACGTGTCGGGGAGTCGCTGCGCGACCGCCTCGACCGCGAGCAGTTGCTTCCCGTGGGCGACGCCATCC
>Ga0207691_10000326_pt1 | contig 47354 bp, 54 predicted proteins | sample KBSM13metaG_FD_184327 | JGI IMG/M metagenome (GOLD analysis project Ga0207691, IMG submission 184327) | Miscanthus rhizosphere microbial communities from Kellogg Biological Station, Michigan, USA - KBS M1-3 metaG (SPAdes) (version 2) | ecosystem: Host-associated > Plants > Roots > Rhizosphere >...
TCATCGCTCCTCGACGATGCTTCGGCATCGCCGTCGTCGCGCTTCCTTGCATCTGACCCCGCGGCGCTCGTAACGCCATCCCACACCCTTTTTCAGCAACCTGCTAGAACCTCAGCAGCCGGTACCCGTAAGCGCCGCTCTCGTAGAGCGCCCGGTAGTCCCCGCCGCTCGCGAGCAGCCCGTCCAGCTGCTCCGGCGTCACGGCGAGGCCCTCCTCGATCGCTCTGCGGTGCCTCGGGATGCGCTCGAGGAACCAGTCGATCGTGGGCTTCGCCTGGCGGGACACGTCGAGCTCTTCCGCGAGCCGGAAGCCCTCGCGGCGCGCGGCCTCGAGGAAGTGGTCCAGGCGATGCAGGGCGTCCGGCTTCTCGACCGGCGCGAGAGCGAACTCGTCGAGGACGACGAGGCGGGCGCCGGGAGCAGCGAGGGCTCGGACTTTGCGAAAGAGCGTGCCGCTCTCGATGTACTGCGCGGATTCCTGGAAGAAGACCGCGTCGTAGCGGCTCTCCGTCTCGAACATTTCGAGCGGCGCGACATGCACCCCGATGCTCTCGCCGAAGCGGTTCCGCGCCGCCGCGGCCTGCACGGGATCCGGCGTGAGCCCTTCGGCGGCGTAGCCCATCGCCGCCAGGCGCGCGAGGGTCGTTCCGAGGCCGATGCCGACTTCGAGCAGCCGCGCGGGCGGAGGCGGCAGGCGGGAAAGCAGCAGCGCCGTGGAGCGTTCCTGGGCCGCCGCGATCGACTCTCCCGGCGCTTGGAAGAGGCCGTAGTGCATCGCGACGACGTTCGCGCTCCCCTCCTCGCGTTCGAGGACGGTGAGAAGGACGTTCAGGGGAAAGGGGAAGTCACGAAACTCGGTCATACAACCTGAAACGGGGCGGCGCGCGCCGCCCGCCGGCGGCTTACAGCGTGCGCCAGCGCCTCAAGTCCTTTTCGATGAACTTGTCCGCGGCTTCGGGGCCGAACGTCCCGGCGGCGTAGTTGGAGAAGTCGGTCGGCGGGAGGCGCTCCCAGGCCTCGAGGACCGGTGTGAGGACCTCCCAGGCATGCTCGGCCTCGTCCCCCCGGATGAAGAGCGTCTGGTCGCCGTGCGTCACGTCGAGGAGCAACCTCTCGTAACCGCCGGCGTTCGCCGCGCCGAGCTTCGCATACGGAAAGTCCATGTAGACCGACTGGATCTGGAGGACCGTGCCGGGGACCTTCACGCCGAACTTCAGCGACACGCCTTCGTCGGGCTGGATGTGAAGCCGGAGCACGTTGGGGAGGAGCTCGCCGGAGGCTCTGTGGAAGAACCGGTGCGGGACGCCCTTGAACTCGATCGCCACCTCGGTCACGCGCTTCGCCAGCCGCTTGCCCGAGCGGAGGTAGAACGGCACCCCGGCCCACCGCCAGTTGTCGATCGCGATCTTGAGCGCCGCGTAGGTCGGCGTCGTGGACTGGGGGTCGATGTTCTCCTCTTCGCGATAGCCCTTGACGCGTTTGCCGTTGACGACGCCCGGTCCGTACTGACCTCGGACAGCCCAGTCGTCGATCTCCTTCCCGGGAAAGGGCCGGATGGACTCGAGCACCTTGACCTTCTCGGCGCGGATCGCGTCGGCTTCGTAGGCGGCCGGCGGATCCATGGCCGTCAGAGTCAGAAGCTGCATGAGATGGTTCTGGAACATGTCGCGCAGGACGCCCGCCTTCTCGTAGAAGCCGGCGCGGTGGCCCACGCCCACGGCCTCGGCGACCGCGATCTGCACGTGGTCGATGTAGCGGTGGTTCCAGAGCGGCTCGAAGATGCCGTTCGCGAAGCGCAGAACGACGATGTTCTGGACGGTTTCCTTCCCCAGGTAGTGGTCGATCCGGTAGATCTGCTTTTCGCGGAACACCCGGAGCAGGACCTCGTTCAGATGGCGGCCCGAGGCGAGGTCGTGCCCGAAGGGCTTCTCGACCACGGCGCGCACCCAGCCGTCCTCGACTCGAGTGAGGCCCCCCTCGCCGAGCGCCTCGACGATCCTCTCGTCGGCATCGGGCGGAGTCGCGAAATAGAAGATGCGGTTCCGCGGCCCGCCGCGTCGTTTCTCGATGTCCTCGAGAGCCGTCTTGAGCTTCCGAAAGACCTCGCGGTCCTCGAAGGCGCCCGCGATGTACCGCACGACGGCCGGCAGGTCGCCCGGCCGGCCCTGGGTCGGGGGCGTGAACTCCTTCGCACCGTCCTCGAGCCGCTTGCAGAAGTCGGCGTCGGAATACTCCGTCCGGCCGATCCCGATGATCGCGAACTCCGGCGAGATCGCCCCGTCGCGGTTGAGGTGCGAGATCGCCGGGGCGAGCAGCCGGTGCGTCAGGTCTCCGGACGCCCCGAAGATGACGAGCGTGCAGGGCGGACGGATCTCTTCTTCGGTCCGCCGCATGGAGACGAGAACCGAGTCGGTGGATCCGGATTCGTTCAGGCGACCCTCATCGACTTCTCTTTCGCCGCGATGGCCTGGAGGAGACTGTCGTAGGAATCCGAGAACTTCTTGACGCCTTCGTCCTCGAGCTCCCGGGTGACCGTGTCGAAATCGATTCCGACCCCGGGCAGCGCGGCGAAGGCCGCGTGCGCCGCGTCGAGATCGTCGTGGATGCGGACCTTCGGGTTCCCGTGGTCCCGATAGGCCTCGAAGGTCTCGGGCGGAACCGTGTCGACGGAATCGGGCGCGATGAGCGCCTCGACGTAGTAGATGTCGGGCAGTGTCTTGTCCTTGGTGGACGTCGAAGCCCAGAGCGGCTTCTGGACGCGGGCGCCTTTCGCCTTGAGCGCCGCGAACCGCGAGCCCCCGAACACCTCCTCGAACGCCTCGTAGGCCACGCGGGCGTTGGCGACGCCGATCTTCGCCCGCAGCGACTTCGCCGCGGAATTGCCCTTCGCGATGAGCGCGTCGAGCTTCGCGTCCACGTTCGTGTCCACGCGGGACACGAAGAAGCTCGCGACCGAACGAAGGCGTTCGATGGACTCGCCCTTCTTCACCCGTTCTTCCAGGGCCGAGAGATACGCCTCCATGACTTCGCGATACCGCGGGACGCCGAAGAGCAGCGTGACGTTGATGTTGATGCCTTCGGAAAGGCACTGGCGGATCGCCGGAACGCCTTCGGCGGTGCCGGGAATCTTGACCATCACGTTGGCGCGGCCGCACGCCTTCCAGAGGCGGCGGGCCTCGGCGATCGTGTCCTGCGTGTCCCGGGCTTCGTGGGGCCCCACCTCGATGGAGACGAAGCCGTCGCTGCCGTCCGCGGCGTCGAAGACCGGGCGGAACTGGTCGGCCGCCGCGCGGACGTCGGTGACCGCGAGCTGCTCGAAGATCGCGGCCGGCGGCTTCCCCGCCGCGCTCCGGATGTCATCATCGTAGAGATCGCTCTTCGCGATGGCATTCTGGAAGATCGTCGGGTTCGACGTCATTCCCTTCAGCCCGTCCTCGTCGATGAGTTGCCGCAGCTTCGGGCTCGTGTACAGGTCGCGGCGGATGTAGTCGTACCAGACGCTCTGGCCCAGCTCTCCCAGCCGCTTCAGCGGATTCGCGCTCATGAGTCTCCTCCTTCTTTTCGAAGCAATCCGCGGGCGAACTCCACGACGTGGTCGACCGTGAAACCGTACTCCCGCATGACCACTTCCCCGGGAGCCGACGCGCCGTAGCGGTCGACGCCGATGGACCCGCCCTTGTCTCCCACGTATTTCTGCCAGCCCAGCGTCACGCCGGCTTCGATCGAGAGCCGCGCCCGAACGCTCGGCGGCAGGACCTCGTCGCGATACTCGCGGGGCTGATTTTCGAAAAACTCCCAGCAGGGCATCGAGACCACGCGCGTCGCGACGCCCTCGGCCTCGAGCTTCTGCCGACCGGCGACCGCGAGCTGCAGCTCCGAGCCGGTTCCGATCAGGATCATCCGCGGCTTTCCGCCCGAGGCCTCGGCGAGGATGTACGCGCCCCGCGAGACGTCGCCCTTCGCGCCCGAGCGGTCGAGGACCGGAATGTTCTGGCGGCAAAGCACGAGCCCCACCGCACCCTCGCGGTGCTCCATGGTGGCGCGCCACGCCTCGGCGGTCTCGTTCGCATCGCCGGGACGGATGATCGAGAAGTACGGCATGGCACGGAGCGACATCAGCTGCTCGACGGCCTGGTGTGTCGGGCCGTCTTCGCCCAACCCGATCGAGTCGTGCGTCCAGACGAAGATCGTCGAGAGGTGGTTGAGCGCTGCGAGGCGCACCGACGGCCGCATGTAGTCCGAGAAGCAGAAGAAGGTGGCCACGAACGGACGGACACCGCCGTGGTACGCCATCCCGTTGGCGATGCCGGCCATGGCGTGCTCGCGCACGCCGTAATGGATGTTGTTGCCTTCGCCGGTCTGGCCGTCGAAATCGGCATCGCCTTCGATCTTCGTCTTGGTCGACTCCGAGAGGTCTGCGTCCCCGCCCAGGAGCCAGGGCACTTTCTTCGCAATCGCGTTGATGGACTTGCCCGAGGCGACGCGCGTCGCCAGAGACTCCCCCGCCTTCCATTTCGGAAGCTCGGCGTCCCAGCCCGGGGGCAGCGCGCCCTTGCGCTCCTCGCGCCAGGCCTCGGCCAGGTCGGGAAACGCCTTCGCGTAGGCCTCGAACCGCCGCTCCCAGTCGGCCTCGGCCTTCACGCCCTTCTCGACGGCCCCGCGGAACTGACGGAGCGCGTCCTCGGGCACGTGGAAGGCGTCCGTCCATTCCCAGCCCAGCGCCTTCTTCGTGAGCGCGACTTCCTCGGGCCCGAGCGGGCTGCCGTGCGCCGCGCTGGTTCCGGCCTTGTGCGGCGAGCCGTAGCCGATCGTCGTCCGCACGGCGATGATCGTCGGCCGCTCCTGCTGGCCGACGGCCGTCTGGATCGCGCGGTCGATCGAGTCCAGGTCCGTGTTTCCGTTCTCGACCCGCATGACCTGCCAACCGTAGGCCGCGTAGCGCGCGAGGACGTCCTCCGTGAAGCTCTGCTTCGCCGGCCCGTCGAGCGTGACGTGGTTGTCGTCATAGATGTAGACGAGCTTTCCGAGCTTCAAGTGCCCGGCGAGCGAGCCCGCCTCGGAGGAGATCCCCTCCATGAGATCCCCGTCGCCCACCAGGCAGAAGGTGCGGTGATCGACGATCGTGTGACCCGGACGGTTGAAGCGGTGGGCGAGCCAGCGCTCGGCCATCGCCATCCCGACGGCGTTGGCGGTGCCCTGGCCGAGAGGGCCGGTGGTGGCCTCGACGCCGGGCGTCAGGTGAAACTCGGGGTGGCCGGGCGTCCGGCTCTCCCACTGGCGGAACGCCTTCAGGTCGTCGAGCGTCAGGTCATAGCCCGTCAGGTACAACAGGCTGTAAAGCAGCGCGCAGCCGTGGCCCGCCGAGAGGACGAAACGGTCCCGGTCGGGCCAGTGCGGCGAGCGCGGGTTGTGGCGCAGGTGCCGCTGCCAGAGGACGTATGCCATCGGCGCCGCGCCGAGGGGAAGCCCCGGATGGCCCGAGTTCGCTTTCTGGACCATGTCGATCGACAGAGTTCGGATGGTGTCGATCGAGAGTTCGTCGAGAGACTTTTGAGCAGTCGTCAATCGAGCCTCCTCCGGCCGATCTTATTACGCGCTCGCATGAAGAGCCCGCGTCGCCGGCGCGGCTCCCCCGGCGCGACAGCTCGAAGCGCGAAGTTTCGCGGCACAGCGGTGTGATAGAGAATCCCCCCGAAAGGGCCTCCCCAACCTGCCGTGAAGATCGACGAGTCCATCGCTGCCGCTCGTAGCGCCCGCAAGCCGCTGGAATGGTCCGCCGAGGAGCTTCGGGGTCGCGGCCTCGCCCTCGAATGGCTCGAAGCGGACGGGCTGGGCGGATACGCGTGCGGCACGGCCTCGGGGCCGAGGACGCGCCGCTATCACGGCTGGTACGTGCCGGCCATCCCTCCGCCGCGCCGGCGGTGGATGATGGTCTCGGGTTGCGAAGAGTTCGCAACCGTCCGCGGGAAGACCACGAGTCTCTCGACGCAGGTCTACCGGGACGCGGAGTCGGGCGACGGCGCGGAGTCGTTGTCGCGGTTTCGCCTCGAGCCCTTCCCGACGTGGCATTACCAGTCCGGCGAGCTCGCGATCGAACGTTCCCTCTGCGTCGTGCGCGAACGGTCCATGACGGTCGTCCGGTGGACGAACCGGGGGACCGCCGAGGCCCACCTCCGCGTCCGCCCTCTGCTGGCCTTCCGGGGAGCGCATCGGCTCCAGAAGGAATCGAGCGACTGGGATACGACGACCGAGGTCCGCGGCGAAACGTGCTGGGTGAAGCCGCTTCCCTACCTGCCGCGCCTCTTCCTCCGCGGCGTCTTCGGGAGGACGCGCCTGGACCCGACCTGGTACCGGCACTTCCGGTACGCCGAGGAGGCCGCGCGCGGCTACGACTCCGACGAGGACCTCTGGAGCCCGTTCGAATGGGAGTGGACACTTCGCCCGGACGCGCAGGCGTTCGCCCTCTTCTCTCTCGAGGAGGTCGCGGGCGACGCCGACCACCTCTTCGACACCGAGCGACGGCGTCGAAGGGAGTTCGCGTCGACGTCGGATCCCGTCTTCGACGAGATGGCGAGCCGCGCGGAAGTCTTCGTCGCGGCGGACCATCGGCGCACGACTGTTCTGGCGGGTTTCCCGTGGCTCTCGGACTGGGGTCGGCAGGCGATGGTCGCCGCGCCCGGTCTCGCGCTCGCGCACGGCCGTGTCGGAGCCCTGGCGCAGGTCCTCAACACGTTCGCCGCCCAGCGGCGCGACGGGCTGATCCCGGGCCATTTCTCGGGAGAGTCCGGCGAGCCCGAGTACGACTCCATCGACACGGCGCTCTGGTTCATCCTGGCGGTGGAGTGGTTCAGCGGCGTGCGGCGCAACCCCGGCCGCCCCTCGCCCCTGCTCGAAGCGGTGCGCTCGATCATCCAGGCCTACCGGCGGGGAACGCGCCTCTCGATCGGCGTGGGACCGGACGGGCTGCTGTCGGGAGACGCTCCCGGCCGTCCGCTGACGTGGATGGACGCCGTGGTCGACGGCCAGCCCGTGACCCCGCGCGCCGGACGGGCGGTGGAAGTCAACGCCCTCTGGCACGCCGCGCTCAAGAGCGCGGCCCGCGTCGAGCGCCTCGCGGGCGAAACGGGCCACGCTCGCGAGCTCGAATCCGAGGCGTGGCACGTCGGCCGGCGCTTCAACGAGACCTTCTGGTGCGCCGAAAAGGGCTACCTCTATGACGTCGTCGGCGACTCTCCCGACGCGAGCCTGCGCCCGAACCAGATCCTGGCCGTCTCGCTCACCGAGGACCTGCTCCCTCCTCATCGCGCCCGGTCCGTCTACTGGGCCGTGCGCCGGAACCTGCTCACTCCGTTCGGCCTCCGCACGCTCGCTCCGGAAGACTCGCGCTACCGGGGCCGCTGCGAAGGCGACGAGCGCTCGCGACTCGCGACCGCGCACCAGGGCACCGTCTACCCCTGGCTCATGGGCGCCTTCGCCGACGCACACTTCCGCGTGTTCGGCAACACGGAAGAGTCGCGCAAGACGATGCGCGCCATGCTCGCGCCGCTTCGGGCGCACGTCCGCGACGCCGGGCTGGGATTCATTTCGGAGATGTTCGACGGCGATCCGCCACACACGCCTCGCGGCTGCTTCGCGCAGGCGTGGAGCGTCGGGGAGATCGCGAGGGTGGTGTATACGCACTTGAGCGGAGGGGAATGAGGAAAGGTTGAAAGTTGAGGGTTGGAGGTTGAAGAGGAACACTCGACTTTCAACCTTCAACCTTGAACCTTCAACTCCGTCATGAAGGTCCTCATGTTCGGCTGGGAGTTCCCGCCCTACGTCTCGGGGGGCCTGGGCGTCGCCTGCGAAGGTCTCGTGAAGGGGCTGCTCGAGCTGTCCACGGAGATCGTGCTCGTGCTCCCGAGGCCCGCAGAATCGTCGACGGCGGCTCTTCGGATCCTCCAGGCGGGAGGTCCCGCTCCGCCGCCCCCGCGGCGGCGTCGGACGCGTCGCGAGCGGAAAGTGCGTTTGAAGCTTCGCCGCGTCCGCACGCTGCTCCGGCCGTACCTGACGGAACAGGCCTACACCGAGGAGATCGAAGAGATCCAGACGCTCTCGGCGCCCGACGTGCCCGAAGGACCCGTGATCTACGGTCCGGACCTCCACGCCGAAGTCCTCCGATACGCCGAGGAAGCCGCCCGCATCGCCGCCCGCGAGAGCTTCGACGTGATCCACGCCCACGACTGGATGACGTTCATGGCGGGCATGCGGGCGAAGCGGGCCAGCGGAAAGCCTCTGGTGGTCCACGTCCACGCCACGGAATTCGACCGCTCGGGAGGAGGCGAGAACGGCTTCGTGACCGCCATCGAGCGCGCCGGGGCCGCCGCGGCCGACCGGGTCGTCGCGGTGTCCGGCTATACGGCCGACGTGCTCGCGACCCGTTACGGCGTGCCGCGCGACCGGCTTCGCGTGGTGCACAACGCCATCGACCGCCGCGAGCCGGCGGCCCGCTTCACGATCGGCGAGGAGGATCCCCTGGTGCTCTTTGCCGGTCGGATCACCTGGCAGAAGGGGCCCGACTACTTCGTCGACGCCGCCGAGCGCGTGGCGGCCGAGATGCCCCGGGTCAAGTTCGCCGTGGCGGGCTCCGGCGATCGCATGCGGGCCATGATGCAGGGGGTCGCTGCGCGCGGGCTCGAGGATCGGTTCCTGTTCACCGGGTTTCTGCCTCCGGACGATCTCGATCGGCTCTATGCACGGGCCGACGTCTACGTCATGCCGTCCGTGTCGGAGCCCTTCGGCCTGACGGCCCTCGAGGCCTTGCAGCACGGGACGCCGGTCATCGTGTCGCGGTCCGCGGGAGTCTCGGAGGTGGTCCGGAACGTGCTCCGCGTCCGTTTCGGCGACGTCGAGGACCTCGCCTCGAAGATCCTGTCGGTCCTCCTCTTTCCTCCGCTGCGCGACGCGCTCTCCTCGCGCGGCCGCGCGGACGTGCGGCGCCTCTCGTGGCGCGAATCGGCATGGCGGTGCCTGACGGTGTATCGCGAATTGGTGGGAGAATGGCCTGCGCCATGATCCCGGTCTGCCTCTACTTCCAGGTCCATCAGCCGTGGCGCCTCCGCCGGTACAACTACTTCGACGTCGGCCGCGAGCATCGCTACTTCGACGAGGCGGCGAACCGCGACGTCCTTCGGCGAGTGTGCGAACGCTCGTACCTGCCGGCGACCGCGATGCTCGCCCGGCTCCTCGAACGCCACCCCCGTTTCGCCGTCTCCTTCTCGATCTCGGGCTGCCTGCTGGAGCAACTCGCCCTCTGGGCGCCCGACGCGCTCGACGCGTTCCGCCGGCTGGCGGCGATCTCGGAAGAGCGGGTCGAGTTCCTCGCCGAGACGTCGCATCACTCCCTCGCCTGGCTCGCCTCCCGGGAGGAGTTTGCCGAGCAGGTCGATCTCCATCGGCGCGCCGTGGCGGACGCCTTCGGCCGGACGCCGACGGTCTTCCGCAACACCGAGCTCATCTACTCCGACGCGCTGGCCGCGTTTCTGGAAGAGCGCGGCTTCCGGGGGGTGCTCGCCGACGGCGTCGAACCGCTGACCGGTCCGCGCTCACCGCGTCACGTCTACCGCGCTTCGACGCCGAAGGGCCTGCCACTGCTCCTGCGGGACTACCGGCTGTCCGACGACATCGCGTACCGCTTCTCCAACCGCTCGTGGGACGAGTGGCCGCTCACGCCTGAAAAGTACGACCGCTGGATCTCGCGCTCCGAGGGCGAAGTCCTGTCGCTCTTCATGGACTTCGAGACCTTCGGCGAGCACCAGCGGAAGGAGACCGGGATCTTCGAGTTCTTCGAGGCCTGGGTGGATCGGCACGCCGCGAAGCGCGGCGCGGAATTCCTGACGCCCTCCCGGGCGATCGAGACACGGCCTCACCGCGACCTGCTTTCGGCGCCCCGGACGATCTCGTGGGCCGACGAAGCCCGGGATCTCTCCGCCTGGCAGGGCAACGACCTCCAGCGGGACGCCCTCAAGCGGCTCTTCGCGCTCGAGGGGCGCGTCCGGGCGTCGGGAGCGCCCGAGCTCCAGACGGACTTCCGCCGCCTCACGACATCCGACCACTTCTACTACATGGCCACCAAGTCCGCGGGCGACGCCGAGGTCCACGAGTATTTCTCGCCGTACGACTCTCCCTACGAGGCGTACATCGCTCTGATGCACGTGCTGTCGGACCTCGAGCGCCGGCTTCCGCGCCCGCACCGCCGCGCCGCGCCCCAGGCCGGGCCCGGACGCGCGCGAGCCGTGCCTCGCGCTTGAAGAAGGCGCCGGTCTTTCTCCTGATCTGCGACGGCTGGGGGCACGCCGCGCCCTCCCCCGGCAACGCCATCACCCTGGCGCGCACGCCCATCTTCGACCGCTGGCTGGCGGAATATCCCTGGACGCTGCTCGAGGCATCCGGAGAGGCCGTCGGTCTGCCCGCCGGCGTGATGGGCAACTCCGAGGTCGGGCACCTCACGCTCGGGGCCGGGCGGATGGTGCCGCAGGATCTCCTCCGCATCGACCTCGCGCTCCGCGACGGATCCTTCTTCGAGAACCCCGCGCTGCTTTCGGCCGTGACCGCCGCGAAGCGCAAGGGCGCGACGCTGCACGTGATGGGCCTCCTGTCCGACGGCGGCGTGCACTCGCACGAGCGCCACCTCGCCGGCCTGCTCGAGCTCGCCGCAAAACATGGCGTCGCCCGCGTGCGCATCCACGCGTTCCTCGACGGCCGCGACACTCCGCCGAAGTCGGCCCGCGAATACCTGCGCCGTCTCGAGGCGGCTCTCGCCGGCTCGGGCGGAAAGATCGCCACGGTGTCCGGCCGCTACTACGCCATGGATCGCGACAAGCGCTGGGACCGCGTGGCGCGTGCCTATCAGGCGCTGGTCTTCTCCTCGGGCCTCCAGGCCGAGGGCGCCCAGGCGGCTCTCGAGGCGGCGTACGGCCGCGGCGAAACGGACGAGTTCGTGCAGCCCACGGTTCTCCAGGAGAGCGGCGAGCCGGTGGGACCGATCCGCGAGGGCGACGCGGTCGTCTTCTTCAACTTCCGGGCCGACCGCGCGCGTCAGCTCACGCGCGCAATGACGGAAGACGCCTTTTCCGACTTCCCGCGGCCCCGGCCCCCCCGGCTGAGCTTCGTGGGCTTCACCGAATACAAGAAGGAATTCGGCCTCCCCGCGGCTTTTCCTCCCCAGGATCTCTCGCACATCCTCGCCGACGTGTGGGCCGAGGCCGGCATCGAGAACCTGCGGCTCGCCGAAACCGAGAAGTACGCGCACGTGACGTACTTCTTCAACGGCGGGGTCGAGACGGCGTTTCCCGGGGAGGACCGCGTGCTCGTGCCCTCCTGGAAGGGTGCGACCTACGATCTCCACCCGCAGATGAGCGCGGCCGAGATCACCGAAGAAGCCGTGCGTGCCCTGTCGTCCCGCCGGTTCGGTGCCTGCGTCGTCAATTTCGCGAACGCCGACATGGTCGGGCACACGGGCAAGCTCGCCGAGACGATCGCCGCGGTCGAGACCCTCGACCGCTGCTTCGGGATCCTGGAAGCCGCCTGCCGTGATGCGGGCGCGGTCCTCGTGATGACCGCCGACCACGGCAACGCCGAGCAGATGATCGACCCCGGAACCGGAGAGCCGTTCACGGCTCATACGACGAACCCCGTGCCTCTGATCGTGTGCGCGAAGGGCCGAGCGCTCGCCTCCGGGGGCACACTGGCCGACGTGGCGCCGACGGTCCTCGGGCTGCAGGGAATCGGGGCGGCGCCCGAGATGAAGGGGCGCGACCTCCGCGGCTGACCGGGATGGCGCAGCCGCCTGCGGATCCCGCCGAACATCCCCGGCCCGTCGCGGTGTCTCGGCGTCAGCCGGTGGCCCGCATGCTCCGGTCCTTGGCGTTCGGAAACAGGCGTTTCGCCTCGGCCCGAATCTGGCCCGCGCTCGCGGGGTCGCCGAGCACCTCGTAAGTCCGGCTCGCGGCGAAGTAGGCCTCGGGCGTCCGCAACTGCTGCACGAGGTCGGTGAGCGCCTGGCGCGCCTCGGCCTCGCGCCCCTGGCTCGCGTAGAGCATCGCGATCGCGGCGCGCGGCGCCGCGTTGCCCGGGAACACCCGGATCTCCTCCTGAAACGCGACCTCGGCCTCTCGGAATCGGCCCAGGCGGGCCAGGCAATCTCCCCGAAGGAACTGCAGATTCTGCAGCGGGACGACACTCTCGGCGGCTCGCGGCCGCGCCGCGAGATCCAGCTCCGCGAGCGCTCCGGGATAGTCGCCGCGGTCGTGGAGGACCTTTCCGAGGATCTGGCGCGGGACGCGCCGCGCCGGGTAGCGCTCGAGGGCGGCCCGCGCTTCCTTCTCCGCGGCCGCCAGGTCTCCTTCCGCGAGGGCGATCCGGGCCAGGTTCTCGTGCGGGCTCGCCGTGCCGGCGTCGCCGATCGCCTCCGCGTGGCGGCGCGCCTCGGCGAAGTCGCCGATCTCCATGAAGTACTCGGAGAGCGCCATCATGATTTGCGGGCTGCCGGGAGAGAGCCTGGCGGCCGTCTGAAGCGCCGCGAGCGCCTCTTTGTCGCGGCCTAGTTTCATGAGCGCCTCGGAGTACATCTGCCACACGTCCGTCATGCCGGGCTCCTGCTCGAGCAGAGCCGCGAGGATCCGGGCCGCATCGGGATACCGCCGTCCCATGAGCGCGCTGAAGCCGGCCTTGAGCTGCTCGACGGCGCCGATGCGGTCGCGCGGCGCGGGAAGGTCTTTCCGGCTGAAATCCACCGTGGAGGCGCTGATGTAGCCGAGCGCCGCAAGCTTTTTGACCTGCTCGGGATCCGAGCTCCCCGGGCTCTGAAGCGGCCGCGGCAGACGAGCCAGCTCGGCGCGCATCGATCGGAACGCCGGCGGAAGCCCGGCCGAGAGATCGTTCTTCTCGCCCGGGTCGGCGACGATGTCGAAGAGCTCGGGCCGCGGCGACTCGATGTACTGGTTGCGGATGTCGGTCAGCGAAGCGAGATCGCTCCAGCCGAGGTGAAGGCGCGGATACAGCGTCTCGCTGTAGACGCGGCGCTCGTCTGCCGGAGCGGCGGCGCTTCCCGGGAGGGTCGCCGTGAGCGAGTGCCCGGCCAGCCCTGGCGGGACCGGAGCGCCCGTGACCTCGGCCACCGTCGGAAACACGTCCGTCAGCGCGACCGGAGAGGACACGGACTCGCCCGCCCGCCGCGACCTCGGAAACTTGACCATCAGCGGAACGTGGATCGCCTCCCGATAGAGCAGGACGCCGTGCTCGTCCTCGCCGTGGTCGTTCAGGCCCTCGCCGTGATCCGACAGGAAGACGATGAGCGCGCGGTCGTAGACTTCCTGGTCCTTCAAATACTTCAGAAACCCGCCGACGATCTCGTCGGCGCGCGCGATCTCGCCGTCATACGGCAGCTTGTAGCGGCTCGCGAAGGGCTCCGGCGGCTCGTAAGGCGTGTGCGGCTCGAACAGATGCAGGAACGCCAGAAATGGCTGGTCGGCGTGCGGACCGATCCAGTCGCTGAGGAGGGCCGCGGTTTCGTTTCCATGCCGCTGGACTCGGGACAGCGTCTGGCTGATCCGGTCCGGCTCGACCGTGTCTTCGTAGAAATCGAACCCGCGCCCGACTCCCGTCACGTGCGAGAGCACGATCGACGACACGGCGGCCCCGGTCGCGTAGCCCCGGGACTTCAGATACCCGGCGAGGGTTGCGGGACCCGTCGAAAGCGCGTAGCCGAGGTTGTCGCGCACGCCGTGCTGGGGCGGGAGAAGGCCGGTGAAGAGGGACGTGTGCGAGGGCAGCGTCAGCGGGACCTGCGAATAGGCATTCTCGAACAGCACCGCATCTTTTCGAAGAGCGTCGAAATTCGGCGTCTCGACCCCGCGATAGCCGTACGCCGGCAGATGATCGGCGCGAAGCGTGTCGACGGAAATGATCACCACGGGGGCGCCGCGGAAGACGAGGCCGTCCTCTTTGCGGCAGGACGGGATGCCGAGGATCGCGAGCAGCGCGACTACAGGGACAGCGGCGAGACCCGCCGCGACCGTCCGCGTTCTCATCTTCGACTCTGCTAGCATCCGCCCCATGCCGACTCCCCGCGAAATCTATCTCCGACGCCTCGAGACCGTCCGCGAGCGTCTGCGGTCGGTTCCGGCCGACGGACTCTACGCCACGCCTTCCTCAAACCTCTACTACCTGACAGGCATCGACTTCCACCGCAGCGAACGTCTGACGGCCCTGTTTCTCTTCCCGGACGCCGACCCCGTGGTCGTATGCCCGGCTTTCGAAGAAGCACGCCTGCGAGGCATGTCGGCCGTGACGAAGGTGGTCACGTGGGAAGAGACCGAGGATCCGTGGGCCAAGGCCGCGGCGATCTTCCCGTCGGGCGCAGGCCGACTCGCGGTCGAGCCCTCCACGGCGTACGACGACGTCGAGCGTCTCCTCCGCGCGCGCTCGGGGTGGACGCCGGTCTCCGCGGCGGGCCTCTTCTCGGCGCTCCGCATGGTCAAGACGCCCGACGAGATCGAGATGATGCGCCGGGCCATCGCCGTCGCCCTGCCTCGATTCCGCAAGGCCTTCGAATCGCTGCGGCCGGGGGCCCTCGAGTCCGACATCTCCGCCGCCTTCGGAGGCGAGAACGTCGTCCAGTTCGGCCCCTCCTCGGCGCTGCCCCACGGCGCGTCCGGCCCCACGCCTCTGGCGAAGGAGCAGGCCGTCCTGATCGATGCCTGGGACAAGCCCGACGGCTACTACTACGACATCACGCGTTCGACGTGGTTCGGTCGGCCGACCGACGAGTATCGGAAGGTCTGGTCGATCGTCCTCGAGGCGCAGGGCGCGGCGATCGACCGCGCTGCCCCGGGAGTGCCCTGTTCCGAAGTCGACGCCGCCGCGCGCCGCGTCATCGAGAAGGCGGGCTACGGCGAGTACTTCACGCATCGTCTCGGCCACGGGCTCGGCATCGACGTCCACGAGCCCCCCTACATGGTCGGCCACGACAAGACGATCCTCGAGCCCGGCATGACCTTCACATCCGAGCCCGGCATCTACCTGCCCGGCCGTTTCGGCGTGCGCATCGAGGACGACGTCGTGTGCACGGAGCGCGGAGCCGAGTCGCTCTCGCCCCGCGTCGAACGGCTGGAGCCGCTGACGGCCTGAGCATGAATTCGCGGGTCCGGGGCAAGACTTCGTCCTGTAATTCGCCGGTTTCGTCCCAAGCCCGATCCCAGAGTCAGCGGAAGTCGATAGTGTCCTCATGGAGGCGCTATGACCTTCCGATTTGGAAACTTCGTACTGGACAGCGACTGCCGGGCCCTGACGCGCGACGGACGCAACGTCGCGATCTCGCCCAAAGCCTTCAAGCTCCTCCAGGTCCTCCTCGAGGGGCGGCCCCGGGCGATACCGAAAGCGGAGTTGCACCAGCGACTCTGGCCCGACACGATCGTCTCGGAGGTCAACCTCCCCACGCTCATCGCCGAGATCCGGCAGGCGATCGGCGACGACGCGCGGGCGCCCGAGTTCATCCGGACGGTCTACGGTTACGGCTACGCGTTCTCCGGGAACGCCCTGACGGTCCGCCAGGACGGAGACCGCTCGGCCCACGGCGATCAGGTGTTCCGGCTGATCTGGGGGCAGCGCGAAGTCGCCCTCGGAGACGGGGAGAACATCCTGGGGCGCGGCAACGACTCGCTCGTCTGGATCGACGCGAAGGGCGTCTCCCGGCGGCATGCCCGGGTCCTCATCGACATGGGGCTCGCGACGCTCGAGGACCTGGGCTCGAAGAACGGCACGTACGTCAACGGGATCCGGCTCACCCAGCCGATCGCCCTGCGGGACGGAGACGAGCTTCGCATCGGCAGCGTGCCGATGACCATGAAGATCGCTTCCAAGCCGCACACGAGCGAGACCGCCACCGGCTTCTGAGCCCGGCGGCGGGATGAGTGCGCGACGCGCGGGTCGTGCGCTCCGGTTTTCGGCGCTCGCCGCCCCCATCGCGCTCGCCCTCCTCGCGGCTCTCTCGGTCGCGCAGGAGGCGGCTCCGAGCCTCTCGGCCGTTCCCGCCACGCCCACGGTTCCCCGGCCTCTCGCGGCTCTCGATGCTGAAGAGGCGGCCGACTTCGCCCGCCGGGCCGCCTTCGCGGCGCTCCATGGGCCGCCCAAAATCTTTTCCGCATCGATCGACGCGGACGCCGTCCTGCGCCACATCCTCTCGACGCCCGTCTGGGGAGCGCTGACCGAGCGCCAGAAGAACCTGCTCGCGGCCACTGTCCGGGAGCACTTCGCCCGCGCGCTTGCACCTCCTCCCGGGACTGCGGCCGACGTCGCCTGGGCCTCCCTCTCGCCGGGCGCCGACGCCGCGGGGCCGACGGCCGTCGATCTCGGCCTCCGGTATGGAGACCGCGTCCTGAAGACACGCTGGCTCGTACGCCGGGGCCCGCGGGGCTGGGCGGTCGAGGACGTCCTGCTCTCCGATCCGGGCCTCTCGCTCGCCGCCGAGGTTGGCCGGCAGCTCGGACCCGAGCCCGTGCGCCGCCGCGACCGTGCGAGCGAAGCGCGGGCCCGCGCCTGGCCCCGCCTCGCGGGCGTGCTCGCCCTTCTCGCCATCGTCCTGGTCTTCCGCCGGCGGCTTCCTCCGGAGCGGCGCCCGCTTCTATGGCTTGCCGCCGCGGTGCCGGCGGCGCTCTTCGCCGTGGACGCGGCCCTGGCGATCCGCCGCACGTTCATCGAGCCTTTCGCCCTCTCCGATCCTCCCGCCCAGCCGTGGCGCCCGTTCGAGCAGGCCGCCATCGAGGCGCAGCGGGTCGGCGACTGGTCGGGGGCCCGCGCCGCATGGACGAAGGCGCTCGACGCCGGGGCGACGCGGGCGCAGGTGGACTACCAGATGGGCCTCGCCGCACGGGCCGGAGGTGATCCTTTCGCCGCTCGCGGCGATTTCGAGCGCGCCCTCGCCGAGAACCCTCCCGCTCCGGGCGCGGCCAAAGAGCTCGCCGGAATCTCTCTCGCCGAGGGACGGACCGCGGACGCCCGCCTGCTGCTCGAGCGGTATCTCCGCGAGGCGGGCCCCGATCCCGAGACTCTCGCGACGCTGGCCGTCGTTCAAGCCAACGCCGGCGAGGGGGACGCGGCCGTCCGCACGATCCGCGAGGCTCGAGCCCTCCTGCCCGAGGGCTGGCGCCGGGCCGAGCTCGAAGCGCAGATCTATGCCCGCGCGGGAGACGCCTCGGCGACGGTCGCCGCGCTGCGTCCGCTCCAGGCCGAAGGCCGCCTCGATCGCGAGGCCCTCCGCGCGGATCCGGCGTACGTGCCGATCGCGTTGGATCCCGTGTGGGTGGGGTTTCTCGGCGAAGAGGTGGCGACGCCGTAGGAAGTCACGTCAACTCTTTCCTCTCGCCCACCTCCGCCAGCTCTCGAAAAACTCCTCCTCGCTCCAGCCCGTCTCCTCCCGCAGGGCCGCGTCGATCGTCGCCCCCTCGCTGAGCCTCGCGACGATGCATGCGAGCGCTCCTTCGCCCCGGGTCTCGACGAGGTGCTCGACGAGCGAGAGCGTCTGGGCGTAGAGCGCTCGCGCCGCTTTCCGATCCAGCGGCCCGCGGAGGCGGCTCTCGAGGGCCGCCGCGGTCGGCGATTCGCTCCCCGAGAGCGCTCCGGAGAGCTCCCGGCGGGGAATGCGACGCCCCGAGCTCCACTGCGCGTAGCCCTCGTGGAGCCAGCCCGGAGCGCGATCGGCCGCCGCGTACCGGAGAAACGCATGCGCGAGCTCGTGGGCGAGAACCGCCGCCGAGGCGGTGCCGTCCCCCCCCTCGGCGTCGACCGACACGCGGATCTTCCCGTCGAAAACGCCCGCCGCCCAGGCGGGAACGGACACGAGCGAGAAGTAGTCCCTCCCCGAGTAGAGGACGACGACCTGGGGACGCCGAAGCGACGAGCGCAGCGTGCTCGCGATCGACGCGTGAGAAGCCTCGAGCCCCTCCGCGGCCCGCCTCACGGCCTCGTCGGAAACCGCGGGGTCCGCGAAGATCTCGAAGTGTTCGGACGTATGCGTCCGCTGGCCGCGGCTGACGGCGAGCTCGTCGCGGACCCGGGTGAGGCGCGCGAGCGTGGCGGGGTCCTGCCCGGAAAGCCTCGCCGCCTCTCCCCAGGCGAGCGCGGCCTCCTCGAGGCGCTGGAGCCGCACGTATTCCTCGCCGAGCTCCCGATAGACCTCGGGAGAACCTCCCTCGGCGCCGCCGCCGGCGCGCTCCAGGTAGAACCGGGCCGCGTCCAGGTCCTCGGCGCGCAGGCAGGCCAGCGTCAACTCCGCGAGAACGCGGCCGTTGCCTTCGTCCAGTCCGTAGGCCTCACCGAGCAGCTCGAGCGCGGGGCCCGGCGCTCCTTCCGCGAGCAGTTCGCTGCCGATCCGGCCCATTTCCTCCGCGACGGCTCGGGCCTCGGGAGTTCCCGCAACGACGCTCGCAGAGCGCTGCTGCAGGGCGGCGATTCGCGCCTCCCGATCCTGGCCGGGGAAGTCGCCGAGCAGGGACGCGACGGCGATCAGGACGAGGAGGGCGCCGGTCAACTCGCAGCGCTCAGGGAACGACGAAGACCGTGGAGGACTGTCCGCGCTTCGAGGTCGACGTGTCCTCCATGAAAACGCGCAGGCCGTAGCGCCCCGGAGCGATGTCGGCGGGCGCCGTGAATGCCAGAAGGAAGACCCGCCTGCCGTCGGGCTCCGGGGGCGTTCGGGCGAGCAGCGAGATCGTCGCCTGAGACAGCGTCCGCCCGTCGGCGTCGACCAGCTCGCTGCCGATCCGGAACGCGCCCGGATTCTCGACTGCGCCGCCAAGGTGGTACGAGACGACGCAGACCTTCGTCGTGCTTCCCGGCGCGACGTGCGGCGCCGCGGCCGGCACGACGTTCTCCCCTCCCAGACCGGCCAGAGATGCGAGCAGCGGGGCCGGCGCGTTTTTTTCCGCCTCGAGCCGCGTCGTTCCTCGGACGGCGAACCAGTCCGCGGCACCGGCCTCGAGAAACACCGGGTCCAGAAGGTAGTGCTCGTCCGCCCCGAACGACGGCACACGCAGGGACGTGACCGTCAGACCGCTCCGGCCCGTGTTCGCGTTGCGCACGAGAGTGCGCAGGCGATAGTCGCCGGGCGGCAGGCGCAGCTCGCCGAAATACCGAATGCCTCCCGTGGAGAGTCGGGGGCCCGCGCGCGCGACGTCGAGGCCCAGAGGCTCGGCCAGAAAGTCTGCGACGCGTTGCGAACCGTCGAAGGCATACGCGTAGATCTCCAGGGTCGTCCGGTCTCCCTTCTCGCCCTGCAGAAACTCCCCTCCCGGAATCTCGATGACGAGCGACAGCCGCGCCTCACCTCCGGGGGGCCCCGCGAAGGGCGTCGCCAGGACACGGGATGCAATGTCGGAGAACGGGGTCTCGTTGGCGATGATGTCGGCCGCAGAGAGGCTTCGCTCGAGGGGCGTGCGCTGCCGGAAGCCGCGTCTCTCGAAGTATCCGGGACGCGACACCACCTTCACGCCGGAGCGGCCGACCTTGACCTTGAGCGCGTGGTACTTGCCCTCCCCGTCGCGATGGTCGGGCCGGTACGCCAGCACGTATACGTGGCTCGTCCGGCGGGCGAGCCGCCGGAGCTCTCCATCGATCTCGGTTGTCGTCGACCGGAAGGCCTCGCCGCCCGTCGCTTTCGAGAGATCGAAGAGGGCGTTCTGGCTCATGCGGGGAAGCGCGCCTCCCGGCTCGCCGGGCACGGCGCCGTCGAGCTCGGTCGCGAACCCGGCGATGTCGACCGTGTGGATCACGCAGTGGTTTCGCTGGAGGAACTCGCCCATGTCCGAGAGGTCCGTCCGCAGCGCGGTGTTGCCGAAGCGGCGGTCGGCATCGACCGCCCAGACGTCGCCCTTGATCATCCACTGCTGTTCCTCCGCAGTCTCCGGCCCGCCGACGAGGAGGCGGCTCGGGAAGCCCTCCGAAAGGAACACGATCTCCTTGCGGCCTTCGACGACCTCGAGGACGCGGCCGAGATCGCGGAAGCCCTGGATCAAGGCACGGACGCGTCCCCGCTCATACTCGTCGGTGCGCGCGCGGTCCAGGGACGCCATCGTCCCGACGATTTCGGTGAGGTCCTGCTGCCGGCGTTCGGCGGCACTTTCGGTTTGCTTCTGGTCGGAGGACTCGCGGGAGGCGATGCCCGGCGTGCCCCGTGGGTGGTACGCCATCTGGAGCGGATCCGACCGTTCGGCCGGCTCGAGTCCGAGCGTCTCGATCGCCCCCGCGAGCGCCGCTCGATCGGAGGAGAACGTGACCACGAGCCGGACGCCGGTCTGAAGCGAGTACGTGGCGACCGCGGCGAGGTCGGTGTCGCGCATGCCGTCGAGGACGAACTCCCGGGCGGCCCGACGCGCCGCGACGACCGCCTTGGGTCTCGAGAACGAGAAATCGAAGAGGAGCAGGTAACGGCGGCGCGCGGCCGGCGGAACGGAGCGCGGCTCCCGCGCGCCGGCCTCGCCGCCGAGCTCGATCGTGTCGACCGCGGTGAGCGTCTGGGGCCGGCCCTGGTCGAGCAGCGTGAAGTCCGCCGCGGTCAGCCCGCGGACGGGCTCGCCGGACCGATCGAGCACCCGTACCGGAACCTCGACGAGCGTGACGTCGACGTTCTCGCGGACGGATTGAGGCTCCTCCCCCGTCGCGCGCGCGCCGCCCGGCCAGACGGCGGCGATGGCGACAGCCGCCACGGCGGAAACGAGCGGATGCCTCATGGGGCCCCCCGCAAATCGTTACGGGATCGTTTTCAGCAGATCCTTGATGTCCTTCGCGTCCGGACCGTTCGGGTCGAGCTCCAGCGCCTTCTGGAAGTCGGCTTTCGCGTCCGAAATCTTCTTCTCCTGGTAGCGCGTCAGCCCCCGGTAGTAGTACGCCGAGGCGTCGGGCTTCACGGCGATGGCCTTGTCGAACGCGGCTTCGGCTTCGGGAAGGCTCTTCTTGTTGTAGAGGTGGATTCCGGCGTTCATGTAGAGGCTGTTGTCGACGATCTTTTCGGGCGGGATCTTCGACAGGGCGTCGAGACCCGCGGCGGCGTTTCCCTTTCCGATCTCGATCTCCGCGATCATCTGCCAGGGCCCCGAGTCCTGGGGCGATTTCTCGGACGCGAGACGCGCGTAGCGCAGGGCCTCGTCCTTGTTGCCTTCGCCGAGGTAGGCGACCGCGATGCGCTGGAGGAGGGGCCCGTTGTCCGGAAGCTCTGCCGCCGCCTTGACGTAGTTCTCACGAGCGACCGCAAAGCTCTTGGCGGCGAGCGCCGCGTTGCCGGCCTCGATCGCGCTGGCCGTCTCCGGAGAGATTTTCTTGCCGCCCACTTCGAGCTGGGGCGGCGCGGCCTCGGCCGCCGGCGCCGGCGCGGCCTGAGGGGCCGGCTCGAGCTGGATCGAGATCGTTTCGTTGCGGCCGCCTTCCAGGAGGGGAACCTGAATCTGTTTCGGAAGGTAGCCCGGCGCCTCGAAGTCGATGTTCCAGGGACCTCCCGCGATGCCGAAGAACGCCCACTTCCCTTTCGCGTCCGTCGTCGCATCGGGGCCGCCGTGGCTGCTCTTTCCCCAGCGGAGCTTGACCGTGGCGCCGGCCACGGGCTCGCCCTTGTCGTTCTTGACGACGCCGTCGACGCGGCCGCGGCCCTTCCAGTCCTGGGCAGCCAAAGACGCCGGCGCGGCGAAAGCGAAACCGACAGCGAGGGCGGCGCAGATCGAAACGATGAGTCGGAGTCCCCGCAGGCGCATGCGTCCTCCCGTCCGAAGAATATACGACGCGGAGCGCGGCGAAGGAGGCGGCTCAGCGCGTTCCGCTCACCGCCTCCGTCCGCGCCGGGGCCGAGGGCGTGCCGCCATAGAACGCCACGAGCGCGTCGGCGATGGCGCCCGCCACCTTCTCGCGATAGGCCCGGGTGCGGAGGAGCTTTCGATCCTCGGGGTTGTTGAGATTGCAGACCTCGATCAGCACGCGCGCCGGGATGCGGTTGTAGCGCAGAATCGCCGGCACCCACTCGCGCCCGCCCCGGATGACGTTGCGCCGGATGGGCTGGAAGGGGTGGAGCGGCAGATCGGCCTGCCGGAACGCCGCCACCAGTCTCTCCGCCAGATCCCGCGAGACGCCCTCGGCCTCGATCTTCTCGCGCCGCGAGAAGGACACGCGCGGCGCCTCCCGCACCTCGCGTCGGGACACATAGGGCTCGCCGTTCTTCCCGAAGGAATCGTTCAGGAACTTCTCGCCGGGCACGTAGATCATCGTGCCCCGCACGGCCGGGTGGAGGGAGTCGGCATGCAGCGAGACGAAAACCGTGCGGTCCTCGTGGCCGCCGTTCTTGCCGACGTTGCGGTACACCGAGTTCGCGAGGTACCACCGGAAGTTGACGCCGACCGCAGCGTCCTCGATCGGGTACGGCGGCGTCGTCAGGACCCGGGCGCTGCGGGATTCCCCGACCGCGTCCGCCCGAGCCGCCGGGCAGGGCGAGCTCCGGCCGACCGTCGGCACGACGCGGGCCCTCGTCCGCGCACGGACGGTCCGCTCGACGCGGCAGGCAATGTCGTAGACGTAGGCCGCCTCCTCCATCCCCTGCACGATCGCGCCGGTGTCGCGCCCGCCGTGGCCGGCGTCGAGGACGAGCGTCACGCCCGAGAGGTTCGCCGTCTTGACCGTGTTGGCGAACTGAGAGGCTTCCAACCGGGCGTTCTGCTCCTCGATGCGCTCCGGATCGTCGGGAGGCCGGAACTCGGGCGCGAGGTCGGCGATCGGGATCTTGATCGGAAAGCCCACCGGGATGGCGTGCACGTCGGGCACGCCGCTGCGCGCCGCGATCTCCGCGGCCTTCGCGTTCACGTCCTCGGCATGGACGCGGCCGGTAAAACGCACCACGACCGCCGAGTACAGCGCTTCGCCTTTGCGCAGCCGGTAGATCGCATGCCGGCCCTGCGCGTCGGTCGCGAACTCGAGCGCCGGCGGCGCCGCCTCGGCGGGCGGCGCGGCGGCGGCCACCGCCTCGCGAAACGCCGGGGTCAGAAGCGCCGCGGGGATGAGGACGACCTGGCCCTCCTGAGTCTCGAGGGACGCGATGGCTGCGGCCGACTTCGTCTCGCGGAGCCCGCGGTAGTTGCGCCCGTCACCCGTGAACCACTCCGCGATTCGCCAGAGGCTTTCGGGCTTGCCCGGAAGGGCCGTCACGCGATGCTCCCAGCCGGCGAGGGTGGCCCGGTCCTCCGGATAGAGCGCCTCGATCGCGATCTTGCGAAAGCTCTGCGAAAGGAGGATGTACGGCACGTTCACGGCTTTGTCCGGCCGCAGGCGCCGGAGCCCCTCGTTCGCGCGCACGATCTCGTTCTTGGCCCGCGGGTCCTCCGTGAGGCGCTTGACGAAGGCGTCCAGCCCCTCTCCCGGAAGCGGCCGGGCCGACAGGATGATCTCGTTCCCTTCCCGGACCGTGACCTGGATCTCGGGGGAGACGATCACGGTCCGGTCGCGGGCCAGCGCGGGAGACGCCCAGACGGCGGCGCCCAGAAACGCCGCCGCCACGAAAATCTCAGGTCGTCGCGGCAGGAAGCGCATCCGGAAAGCCGGCGCCCGCCTCGAGGGCGCGCGCGGCGGCAAACATCGCCTCCTCTGCGAAACGGGGTGCGAGCACCTGGATACCGAGCGGGAGGCCGCCGCGCGTCAGGCCCGAGGGCACGGAGATCGCCGGAAGCCCGGCGAGCGACGCCGGGACGGTGAAGATGTCGGAGAGGTACATCGTGAGAGGGTCGTCCGTCTTTTCGCCGATGCGGAAGGCCGGGGACGGGATCGAGGGGCAGACGATCACGTCGGCGGAGGCGAAGGCGCGGTCGAAGTCCTCGCACAGAAGCTGTCGCGCTCGGGAGGCGAGGCCGTAGTACGCCTCGTAGTAACCGGAGGCCAGGGCGAAGGTCCCGAGCAGGATGCGCCTTTTGACTTCGGGGCCGAAGCCCGCGGTCCGGGTCTCCAGATAGAGCGAGGCGAGGTCCTTCTCCGACGCGCGCGGGCCGTAGCGGACGCCGTCGAAACGGGCGAGGTTCGAGGAGGCTTCCGCGCTCGCGATCACGTAGTAGATCGCGATGGCGGCGGTGGCGCGGGGTACGGAAACGGACACGACGCTCGCGCCCGCGTCGCGAAAGATCCGGCGGGCATTCTCGAGGTTCTCCGCGACCTCAGGATCGAGGCCGGAGCCCTCGGCCTCGGCGAGGAAGCCGACCCGGAGGCCGGCCGCGCCGCGGCCGAGCGCCTCCTCCGGAGCCCCGACGGCCGCATCGGACGTCGTCGAGTCGAGCGGATCGAGACCGGCGACGACCCGGTAGAGCCGGGCGGCGTCGGCGACGTTCCGCGTGAGCGGGCCGATCTGATCGAGGGAGGACGCGAACGCGATGAGCCCGTAGCGGGACACGCGCCCGTACGTCGGCTTCAGGCCGACGACGCCGCAACAGGCCGCCGGCTGTCGGATCGAGCCTCCGGTGTCCGAGCCGAAGCCGGCCGGGACGAAGCGGGCCGCCACCGCCGCGGCGCTTCCCCCCGAGGAGCCGCCCGGGATCCGGGAGGGATCCCAGGGGTTTCGGGTGACGTGCGAGGAGCTGTTCTCGGTCGACGAGCCCATGGCGAACTCGTCCATGTTGGATCGGCCGATGAAAACCGCCCCGGCGCGCCGCAGCCGGGCCGAGACCGTGGAGTCCCCCGGCGGACGGAAGCCCTCGAGGATGCGCGACGCACAGGTCGCGCGCCGGCCGGAGATCCAGATGTTGTCTTTCATCGCGAGCGGCACTCCGGCCAGGGGGAGATCTTCGCCGGCGGCGATCCGGCGGTCGACGTCCCGGGCCTCGGTCAGCGCTTCCTCGCCCGTGACCTCGAGAAAGGCCCGTACCCGCCCATCCCCCCGCGAGATCGCGTCCAGGGACTCGCGCGTCACGTCCACGGCGCTCCGGCGGCGGGAGGAAACCTCCGCCGCCGTCTCGATGACTCCAGGCATGCCGCCTCAGCTCCCCGATCCGACGACGCGCGGCACCACTCCGTAGTCGTGCATCCGCCGCGGGGCATTGGCCTCCAGGGTCTCGGCTCCCCGCCCGTCCCGGGGAACGTCGTCTCGAGCGGGTGTCGCCGGGGCGCTCCGGGAAGCCGCGAAGGCCTCCTCGGGGATCTGCCGGAGCTGCTCGATGTATCCGACGATGCGCGAGAGCTGCTCCGTCCAGCGAGAAAGCTCGCTTTCGGGGAGGCGGAGTCGGGCGAGGGCGGCGACCTGGCGCACGACCTCGGGAGTGACAACGGAAGACGAGGATGGCATCCTCAAAATTGTACCAGTCCGATGCGTCGAAGCCCGTCGCGCGACCTCTCCCCGATGCTCCTCCGCCTGCGGCGGCGAGGAGAAGTGCGGTCGTTGGCGCGAGTGATCCGCGAGCTCGGCCTGGAAGCCTGGCTCGTCGGCGGCGCGGTGCGCGATGCGGCGCTGCGGATCGCCGACTCGGAGATCGACGTGGCGGTGTCCGGGAACGCAGAGGCGGTTGCGCGCGCGCTCGAGTCCGCAGGTGTGGGTCGGGCGGTGTTTCTTTCGCGCGACCGGCCCGGTCCGCGGGTGTTTCGCGTCGCCGGGCGGCGTCCGCTCGACATCGCGGAAATCGAGGGCGGATCGATCGAGAAGGATCTCGAACGCCGCGATTTCACCGTCAACGCGCTCGCGGTCTCGCTCGCCGACGGGAGCCTCCGGGATCCATTCGGCGGACTGGCCGACCTCGGCCGTCGTCGCCTCCGTCCGGTCCGCGCCTCGAATCTGCTCGACGACCCGCTTCGCGCGCTCCGCGCGGCGCGCCTCTACGCGACCCTGGGCCTCGTGCCCGACCGGCAGACCCTCGGAGCCGCGCGGGCGGCGGCCTCGCGTCTGGGGAGCGTGGCGGCGGAGCGCATCGGCGGAGAGCTCTCCCGGATCCTGGAAAGCCCGCGCGCCGCGGAGGCGTTGCGGTGGGCCGCGGGCGCCGGGATCCTCGGGCCGACGCTGGGTGTTCCCCTCGCGTCAGACGAGGCCGCGAAACTCGCCCGCTCCCTGGCGGCGCTCGACGATCCGGCCACGGCGCGCCTGCCCGCATCGACGCGCCGCCGGATTCGGCTCGCCGCGCTGGCGCTCTCGCTCCGCCCCGAAGCCGGGGACGCCCGGACGTGGCTCCTCGGAAGACGGCTTCCCCGTCGCGATGCCGAAGACGCCGCCCGGCTCGCCGAACTGGTCCGGCGGCCTCCCCCGCCATGGCCGGAGCGGAAGCTCTCGAGGGAAGCCTGGCGCTGGATCGTCGATGCGGGACCTCTCGCCGGAGAGGCCCTCCACCTGCTCGAGCGGTCCGGGAGGCGGTCGAAGCGGCGCTCGCGGACCATCGCGCGGCTGCGGCGGCTGGCGTCGCGGAAACGCCGGCGGGTCGTGGTCGGGGGCGGGGACGTCATGGAATGGCTCGGGGTCCCCGCCGGTCCTCAGATCGGAAGACTTCTTTCGGAGCTTGCGGTCGAGATCGCTTCCGGACAGGTGAAAAATCGACGAGATGCCCGTAACTGGCTGACCGGACAGGTCCAAAAGCGGGCCGGGGCGCTATAATCGCGCTACATTGACGCTCTCGGAACTGCTCAAGTTCATGGCCAAGAAGGAGGCTTCGGACCTCCACTTGAAGCCGATGAGGCCTCCCCTCTTGAGGATCAAGGGGCGGCTCATCCCCTTGAACGCTGATGCTTTGCAGCCCAAAGACCTCGAAGAGATGCTTCTCGAGATCCTCACGCCCGCGCAGCGGGAACGGCTCGAGAAGAACCAGTCTGTCGACGTGGGCTACGGCCTGACGGGCGTCGCCCGGTTCCGCTGCAACATCTTCATCCAGCGCGGCTCCTACGCGGCGGTCTTCCGGCGGATCCCGTTCAAGCTGCCCTCGATTGCCGAGCTCAACCTCCCCGAGGTCCTCGAGAGCTTCGTCCATCTCCCCAAAGGGCTGGTGCTGATCACGGGCCCGACGGGCTCGGGCAAGTCCACCACCCTCGCCGGCGTCATGCGGTCGATCATCGAGAAGCGGCCGGTCCACATCGTCACGATCGAGGACCCGATCGAGTTCCTCTTCGCGGATGGAAAGGCGGCCGTCTCCCAGCGCGAGGTCTCGACGGACTCGCCGAGCTTCGGCGAAGCCCTCAAGAACATGTTCCGGCAGGATCCCGACGTGATCATGGTCGGCGAGATGCGCGACTGGGGCACGATGCAGACCGCCATCACGGCCGCCGAGACGGGACATCTCGTCTTCTCGACCCTGCATACGAACAGCGCCGCCCAGTCCATCGACCGCATCATCGACTCCTGCCCGCAGGAGCAACAGGCCCAGGTCCGCTCGCAGCTCTCGATCGTGCTGCGGGCCATCGTGTCGATGAACCTGATCGAGACCTCCGACGGCTCGGGCCGCTGCGCCGTCGTCGAGGTGATGATCAACTCGCCGAAGATCGAAAAGCACATCCTCAGCGGCGAGGTCAAGGAGATCCACGAGGAGATCGAGAACTCCGTCAACTACTACAAGATGCAGTCGATGAACCAGTGCCTCATCGCACTGCTCGTCAACAAGCGCATCACGTACGCGAAGGCGATGGAGCTCTCGACCGACCCGGAGGACCTGTCCCTCAAGCTCCGCAAGCTCTTCCCCCAGATCGAAGAGAACCAGCGAGGAGGCCTCATGGCGTCCGACAACGACTTTTCGCAGATCACTCAGCTCATCGAAATCAAGCGCCTCTACGAGGAGCAGGAAGAGAAGTGGAAGCTGCGTCTCTCCGAGAAGGAAGAGGAGCTCAACAAGTACATGATGGAGCTCCGGGACCAGCGGCGGGTCATCGAGGGCCGCGACCAGGTCCTGACCGACGTCGAAGGCGAGAACAACAGGTTGAAGGCGGACAACGACCGCGTCAGCCGTGAGTTCCAGCAGAAGATCGCCCAGCTCAACGATCGCATCAAGGAGCTCAACCAGAGGCTCGTGCTCGCCGAGGGCGGCCCGAAGGCTGCGGCCGGACAGGGCGGCGGCGGCTTCTTCAAGAAGTAGCCCGGGCGTTCCCCCGCAGGCGCTAGAATCCGCGCGTGCGACGGCTCGCCGCCTTCCTGGTTCTGGCCAGCCTCTGCCCCCATCGGTTGCCCGCCATCCCACAGGGCGAAGACCCGGCCCTCCTGGAGGCCGAGGCCCTGCTCGAAAAGAAGAGCTACAAGAAGGCAGAGGAGGCGCTCCGGGCGATCGTGGCCGCTGCCCCCGCCAACGCCCGGGCCCAGGGAGATCTGGCGCTGGCCCTCCTCTCCCAGGGCAAGACGCGGGAGGCCGTGGACGCAGCTCGTCTGGCTGCCGCCTTCGCCCCGGAGACCCCCGAGGCGCGTTACATCTACGCGCTGACCCTCAAGGCCGCGGGACGGAACGTGGAGGCCGCCCGGGAGCTGGAAAAGACCGTCGCTCTGAAGCCCGGACAGGCGACGCCCCTGCGCGCTCTGGCGGAGGCCTACGCGGAGACCGGCGATGATCGGGCCGTCGAGGTCTACACGCAGCTGATCGCGCAGGAACCGGGGGTTCCCGGGGACCGGGCGGCCCTGGCGGAGGTCCTGTGGGTCTCGGGCAAGTCCGCCGACGGAAACCGCATGATGGAGGAGGCCATCGCGAAGTCCGGCGAGGACCGGGACCTCCGGATCCGCTACGGTCGGGCGCTGGTCGAGCAGGAACGCTTTCCGGACGCGGTTCGCGAGCTTGGCCGCGCCCGCGAGCTGGGCGCCTCCGAACCGGGAACGCTCGCCCTCTGGGCCAACGCCCTCTGGTCCGCGGGCGATACGACGGCCGCCGCGCGGGCCTTCGGGGAGGCGATCGCCGTCGCCCCCGGCGACGCCTCGCTGCGACGCGACGCGGGCCGGCTCGCGCTGTCGCTGGGAGACGGTTCGGGCGCGCTGGTCTACCTCTCGGAGGCGGCGCGCCTGACGCCTGGAGACGCCGCGACACAGCTCGACCTGGGCCGCGCCTATGAGGCGGTGGGGCAAAACGCCGAGGCCGAGCAGGCGTATCGCCTCGCGGCCTCGCTGGATCCCAAACTGGGATCTCCCCATTACGCCCTGGGAACGCTGCTCGTCCGGACGGGCCGCCGGGAGGAGGGGCAGCAGGAGCTCGCGGCCTATCGCACGCTCTACGAACGGGCGCTCCGCCTCTCCGAGCAGCAGAACGAGCGCTCGGCGGAGCTGGGCCTGGCCTGGGCGGAGCTCAATCGCGGAAAGGCATCCGACAGCCTGGCGCGGTTCACGTCGCTCCCGGAGTCTCCGGACAGCCTCCTGGGCAGGGCCGCGGCGCTTTCTCGCCTCAAGCGGCACGCCGAGGCGGTCCGCGTGCTCGAGCGCGCCCGCAAGCTCGCGCCGGATGACGTTCGCATCCGAACACAGCTGGCTCTGGAGAAATCGCGGGAAGTCCCTTCGTGATCGCCGCGGCGCTCCTCGCCCTGGCCTCAGATGCCGCGGGCGAGTGCGCGGTGCGTTTCACCGACGTCGCCTCCGCGGCCCGCCTGAATTTCACGCATACCCGGGGCGCCACCCCCGAGCACCGGCTGCCGGAATCCATGGGGGCCGGCCTGGCCTGGCTCGACTACGACGGCGACGGATGGATGGACATCTACGCCGTCCAGTCGGGGCCGTTCCCTCCCCGCCCGGGCACGGCCGCGCAGGACCGCCTCTACCGCAACCGCGGCGACGGGACTTTCGAGGACGTCACGACGAAGGCCGGCCTGCAGGATGCGGCCTACGGAATGGGCGCGTTCGCCGCCGACTACGACAACGACGGGGACGTGGACCTCTACGTCACCAACTGGGGCGGAAACATCCTCTACAGAAACGAAGGTCACGGCACGTTCAGAGACGTCACCGCAAAGGCCGGCGTGGCGGCGTCGGCGTGGAGCACGGCCGCCGCATGGGGAGACGTCGACGGCGACGGATGGCTCGACCTCTTCGTCGTTCGGTACGTCGACGACTCGCGGGAAAAGGATCTCTTCTGCGGCGACGCGGCCACGGGCCGGCGCACGTACTGCACGCCGATCGTTTACCCGGGGACGGTCAACGTCCTCTTTCGCAACCGCGGGGACGGCACGTTCGAGGACGTCACGGTGAAGTCCGGACTGGACCGGGCCGTGGGCAAGGGGCTCGGCGCGGTCTTCCTGGACCTCGAGCCGGACGGAAAACCCGACCTCTACGTCGCCAACGACCTGGTGGTCAACTTCCTCTTCCGCAACCTGGGGGGCCGGTTCGAGGACATTTCGGTCGTGTCAGGCGCGGGCTTCGACCCGCTCGGCAATCCCCAGGGCGGCATGGGCGTGGACGCGGGGGACCTCGACGGCGACGGCCTGCTGGATCTCGTCGTCGCCAACTACGAAAACGAGACCAATGAGCACTATCGCAACCTGGGCTCCGGAGTTTTCGAGGACGTTTCGGTTTCGTCCGGCTTCGGCCTGCGCCACTGGAGCCTGGTCGGCTTCGGGCTCAATCTTCTCGACGTCGATGCCGACGGCGATCTCGACGCCTTCATCGCCAACGGGCACGTGTTCGAAGAGCCCCGGCGCCAGGGCGGCGCGTACGCGCAGAAGCCCCTCCTGATGTGGAACGACGGCGCCGGGAAGTTCCAGGCGAAGCCCTGCGGATCGGCCTTCGATGTCGCGCTCGTCGGCCGGGGCTCGGCGGTGGCGGACTACGATAACGACGGCGACCCCGATCTGGCGGTTTCGAACTCCGGAGGCCCGCTCCAGCTGCTGCGCAACGACGGCCGCCATGGCCACTGGCTCGGCGTCGAGCTCCAGGGCCGCAAGTCCAACCGAGAGGGCGTGGGCGCCCGGCTCACGGCGACGCTCCCGTCCGGACGCGCGCTCGTCCGGATCGTCCAGGCAGGCTCGAGCTATCTCTCGAGCTCCGATCCCCGCGTTCTCTTCGGCCTCGGCGAGGAGGCCGGCGTGAAAAAGCTCACGATCCACTGGCCGTCGGGGACGGTGCAGGTCCTCGAGAATCTGTCCGCGGATCGCTACGTGAAGGTCGAAGAGAAGTAGCGACCCGCGAGGCGACGAGCGCGCCGAGCAACCCGCCGGCCACGTCGACGACCGCGTCCATCCCCTCCATCGACCGGCCGGGAATGAACGCCTGGTGGATCTCGTCGAGCGTGCCCCAGACCGCGAGCGCACCCGCGACCGCGAGCGCCCGCAGAAAAGGCCGCCGCGAGGGCCCCGCGGGCCAGGCGATGGCGAAGTAGAGGAGAAAGCCCTCGACGCCGTAGAGCAGGCCGTGGACGACCTTGTCCATGTCCGGGAAGGCCCACGCCGAGGGGATCTCGGGAGGCGAGGGCCAGGAGGTCAGTGCGAGGAGGAAGAGGCCCCAGACGATCGCCGCACGGCGAGCACGCCGGAGAGTCATGCCGCAAGAAAAAGGGCGCCGCCCGAGAGCGGCGCCCGTTTCGGGAACACGTTCGCGGAGCTCCTATGCGCCGCGCTTGGACGGACCGGTGCGCGAAGGGCCCTTCTTGGGCGCAGGCTTCGCGGCAGGCTTGACCCTCTCGGCGCCCTTGGGAGCGGCGGCCTTGCGTGAAGGCTTCTGGCCTTCGTCGCCGCCCTCGCCCTCCGGCTTGGCCTTGCGGACCGTCTCGACGCGCCCGCCCGAGGCCCGGCGGGCCCGGTCGGCCAGGGACTCCTTCTTGGGGCCCCGCTCCCGGGCCTCGAACTTGTAGTCGACGAACTCGAGAATGGCGGCCTCCGCGGCGTCGCCCTTGCGGGCGCCCAGCCGGAGGATCCGCGTGTATCCGCCCGGCCGGTCCACGAAGCGGGGGGCGATCGTCTCGAAGAGCTTCTTCACCGTGGTCCGGTCGGGGATCCAGCGCGCGACGTGGCGGCGGGCCGCAACGCCGTCGTTCTTGGCCCGAGTCACGAGACGCTCCGCGAGGGGCCGGAGCTCCTTGGCCTTGGACAGCGTCGTCTCGATCCGCTCGTGCGTCATGAGCGACGCGAGCTGGTTCGAGAACATCGCCAGCCGGTGGGATGTCGTACGGCGGAGCTTGCGCCCCGCCCGGTTGTGCTGCATGGCTTACTCGCTCTTGGCTTCGACCGGCTCGAGCTCCATCCCGAGGGACAGGCCCATGGGCCGGAGGATGTCCTTGATCTCGTTGAGGGACTTGCGCCCGAAGTTCTTGGTCTCGAGCATGTCCTTCTCGGTGCGCTGAACGAGGTCCCGGATCGTCCGGATGCCCGCGTTCTTGAGGCAGTTGGCGCTGCGGACCGAAAGCTCCAGCTCGTCGACGGACTTGTTGAGGTATTCGTGCAGATTCTCCGGCAGCTCGCCTTCCCCGGCTCCTTCGAGGGCCGTCTCGTGGTCGGCGTTGACGAAGATCGTGAGGTGGTCGCGGAGGAGCGTGGCGGCGAGGCCCACGGCGTCCGTCGGCGAAATCGTGCCGTTGGTCCAGACTTCGAGAACCAGCCGGTCGTAGTCGGTGGCCTGCCCGATGCGGGCCGCCTCGACGTGGTAGTTGACGCGCCGCACGGGCGAGTGCACGGAATCGATCGGGATGTAGCCGATGCCCATGTCGTCGTCGAAGTTCTTGTCGGCCGAGACGTAGCCCCGTCCGGTCGAGACGCGCAGCTCGGCGCGCAGCTGGCCGTTCTCGGAGAGGGTGGCGACCGGCGCATCCGGATCCAGGATCTCGATGTTCGAGTCTCCCTGGAGGTCGGCAGCCGTGACCTTGCCCTTCCGCTCGACGTCGATCGTGAGGATCTTCTCCTCGGTGGTGTGCATCTTGATCGGGATCTGCTTGAGGTTGAGGATGATGTCCGTGACGTCCTCGACGACCCCCGGCAGCGACGAGAATTCGTGCAGCACGCCCTCGATCTTGACCGCGGTGATGGCCGCGCCTTCGATCGAGGAGAGGAGCACGCGGCGCAGGGCGTTGCCCACGGTCGTGCCGAATCCCCGCTCGAAGGGCTGGGCGTAGAATTTTCCGTACGTCGACGTCAGCGTCTCGGTGTCGATCTCGAGCCGCTTGGGCTTCTGAAAACCTTTCCAAAGCGTCATGGTCTGTTCTCCTCTGAACTACTTGGAGTACAGCTCGACGATCAGCTGCTCCTGGATCGGAAGTTTGATGTCCTCGCGCTTCGGCAGCTCGACGACCTTTCCGGAAAAGGACTCCGGCGTCAGATCGAGCCAGGCCGGGACGCCGCGCGCGCGCGCCGTCTCGACGGAGGCCTTGATCTGCTCGTTCGACCGGCTCTTCTCCTTGATCGCCACGACCTCGCCTTTGTTGACGCGGTAGGACGGGATCGAGACCTTTTTCCCGTCGATCGTGACGTGGCCGTGGCGCACCAGCTGCCGCGCCTGAGCCCGGGACGCCGCGAAACCCAGGGCGAACGCGACGTTGTCCAGCCGGCGCTCGAGCTCCTCGAGCAGGTTGGCGCCCGTGATGCCCTTGCGGCTGTTGGCCCGGGCGAACGCCAGGCGGAACTGTCCCTCGAGGAGACCGTAGATCCGCTTGACCTTCTGCTTTTCGCGGAGCTGGATGCCGTAGCCCAGAAGCTTCGAGCGCCTCCGGCCGTGCTGGCCGGGCGGGTAGTTGCGCCGCTCGATGGCGCACTTGTCCTTGAAACAGCGGTCCCCTTTGAGGAACAGCTTCATGCCTTCTCGCCGGCATAGCCGGCAGACCGACGCGGTATAGCGAGCCAAACCCTTTACCTCCTCGATCCCAACATGTGTTTTACGTCCTTCCTCCCGACCGGAATCGGAGCGTCGGTTTACAGACGGGCGTGCGGTGCGAAGCCGCGCGCCGATGTCAACAAATCCCTATTCCCCGAACCTAGACCCTCCGCCGCTTGCGCGGACGGCAGCCGTTGTGGGGGATGGGCGTGGTGTCCTTGATCGACTTGATGTCGATGCCGTTGGCCTGGAGCGCCCGGATGGCCGACTCGCGGCCGGCGCCGGGGCCCGTGACGCGCACGTCCACCGAGCGCACGCCGTGCTCCTTGGCGTGCTCGGCGCAGTTCGCCGCGGCGAGCTGGGCCGCGAACGGCGTGCCCTTGCGGGAGCCCTTGAACCCGATCCGTCCGGCCGACGACCAGCCCAGGACATTCCCCTCGGCGTCCGCGATCGACACGATCGTGTTGTTGAAGGACGCGTTGACCGTCGCCATCCCGTGCGGGATGTTCTTCTTTTCCTTCTTCGCCGTGCGCGCCCGCTTGCCCTTGGCGGGCTTGACGCCCTTTTCGGGGACGGCGCTTGCCGGAGTCGTCGGTTCAGCCATGTTTTCCTCTTACTTCCTCGTCGCCTTACTTCTTCGTCGCCTTCTTCTTGCCGGCGATCGTCTGCTTGCGCGGACCCTTCCGCGTCCGGGCGTTCGTGTGCGTGCGCTGGCCGCGGACCGGCAGATTCCGCCGGTGGCGGAGGCCCCGGTAGCAGCCGATGTCCATGAGCCGCTTGATGTCCACGGAGATGTCCTTGCGGAGGTCGCCCTCGACCTTCACGTCGTCCGTGATCACCTTGCGGATCCGGACCACCTCCTCCTCGGAGAGGTCCTTGATGCGCGTATCGGGCCGGACGTCGGCCTTCTCCAGGATGAAGTTGGCCTTGGGCCTCCCGATCCCGTAGATGTACGTCAGCCCGATTTCGACCCGCTTGTTGAGCGGCAGATCGACTCCCGCGATGCGTGCCATGTCTTACCCCTGCCTCTGCTTGTGCTTGGGCGTCACGCAGATGACCCGCACGACACCCTTGCGGTGCACGATCTTGCACTTGGCGCAAATTTTCTTGACGGACGCTCGGACTTTCACGACATCTCCCTACTTGTACCGGTAAATGATCCGTCCCCGCGTCAGATCGTACGGCGACAGCTCCACGAGGACCTTGTCGCCGGGGAGGATGCGGATGAAGTTCTTCCGCATCTTTCCCGAGATGTGCGCCAGGACTTGATGCTTGTTTTCCAGCTCCACCTTGAACATCGCATTCGGCAACGGCTCCACGACCGTCGCCATGACCTCGATTGCGTCTTCTTTCGCCATGCGGGTCAGGCCGACACGGCCGCTGTCCGCATCGCGGACAACGCGCCCGTACCCAGAATCACGGCCCCCTGCGGCTCGAGAGCGACGGTGAACTCGAAATGCGCCGACGTCGACTTGTCGCGCGTCCGCACCGTCCATCCGTCCGCGTCCACCGAGACCTCGGCCCGGCCGAGGTTGAACATCGGCTCGATCGCGAGGACCATGCCCGCCTTCAGCAGGCTCCCCCGCCCGCCCGGGCCGTAATTCGGGATCTGTGGCTCCTCGTGGAGCGCCGTACCGACGCCGTGGCCCACGAAGTCGCGAACCACTCCGTAGCCGTGGACGAGGGCGACGGCTTCGACGGCCGCGCCGATGTCCGAGACCCGGGCGCCCGGATTCGCCGCAGCGATTCCGGCGTGGAGGGCCTTCTGGGTGACCTCGAGGAGCTTCGTCTTCTCGGCGTCGACCTTTCCGACCGGCACCGTTCGGGCGGCATCGCCGTAGTAGCCCCCCGCCACCGCACCGCAGTCGATGCCGACGATGTCGCCTTCCTTCAGGGCCCGGCGCCCCGGGATGCCGTGGACGACCTCGTCGTTGATCGAGGTGCAGAGAGTCTTCGGGTAACCCCGGTAGCCCACGAACGCCGGCCGGGCGCCGCGCTTCTTGATCTCGCTCTCGGCGATGCGGTCCAGCTCCTCGGTCGTGACCCCCGGGGCCACGGCCTTCTCGACGACGTCGAGCGTTTCGAGGACGATGCGCGAGGCCTCCTCGAGCTTGACGAGCTCCTGTGCGCTGCGGATCGTGATCACGCGGTTCTCCCGGAAGCCGACGCCGAACCCGCCCGGCGGGAGGACGAGACCGCCTCGTCGACCCGTCCGGCCACCTCCGACACGGATCCCACCCCGTCGATCTCGGCGAGAAGGTCGCGGTCGCGGTAGAAGCCGACCAGGGGCTCGGTCTTCTCCCGGTAGACCCGCAGCCGCTCGCGGATGGTCTCGGGGCGGTCGTCCGCCCGCCCTTCGGCCTGGGCACGTCCGAGCATCCGCTCGGTCAGCTCGGCCTCGGGGACGGAAAAGTTGAGAACCGCGGAGAGGGCGTCTCCATTTCCGGACAGCATGGTCTCGAAGGCCCTGGCCTGGGCGAGGGTCCGCGGGAAGCCATCGAGGATGAACCCCCGGCGGGCATCGGCCTCGGCCAGGCGTTCTCCGATCATGGCCACGATCAGGTCGTCGGAAACGAGCTCTCCCCGTTCCATGACGGACTTCGCCTTCTGGCCGAGAGCGGTCTGCTTCCGGACGGCCTCCCGCAGGATCTCTCCCGTGGAGATGGCCGGAACGCCCAGCCGCTTCGCCAGCTGGCTCGCCTGGGTTCCCTTGCCGCTGCCCGGAGGCCCGAGGAAGATGATCCGCATCAGCCTCGCCGCCCGCGGATCCGGCTCTTCTTGAGGAAGCCGGTGTAGTGATGCTCGACCAGCTTCGACTCGATCTGCTGGACCGTGTCCATGGCCACGCCGACGACGATCAGAAGCGACGTGCCGCCGAAGTAGAAATTGAACCCGAAGCCCTGCGTCAGGAAGCGCGGCATCACGCTGTCGAGTCCCGGCCCGATGCCCGGGATGCCCTGGACCTTCAGACCGTTGTTGAGGATGTCCGGCAGCAGGGCGACAAACGTCAGGTACGCGGCGCCCACGATCGTGATGCGCGAGAGCACGGTGTCGATGTAGTCGGCCGTCTTCTTGCCGGGCCGGATGCCGGGGATGAATCCGCCGTACTTCCGCATGTTGTCGGCCGTGTCGGCGGGATTGAAGACGATCGAGGTGTAGAAGTAGCAGAAGAAGAGGATGCCCGCCGCGTAGAGCAGGAGATACAGCGGGTGCCCCATCGAGAGGGACTCGGCCACGCGCTTCATCCAGTCGGCCCCCGAGATCTGGGCGAGGTACGCCGGAAGCTGGAGGATCGAGATCGCGAAGATGATCGGGATGACGCCGCCGGTGTTGACCCGCAGCGGAAGGTACGTGTTCTGGCCGCCGTAGACGCGCCGTCCGACGACGCGCTTGGCGTACTGGACGGGGATGCGCCGCTGCGCCCTCTCGACGAAGACGACCAGCGCCACGATGCCGAACATGAAGATCATCACCACGATCAGCGTGATGACCGAGATTGTCTGGGTGCGGAGCTGCTGGAAGAGGCCGAAGATGGCCCGCGGCAGGCCGGCGACGATGCCCGCGAAGATGATGAGCGAGATGCCGTTGCCGATCCCGCGCTCGGTGATCTGCTCGCCGAGCCACATGATGAAGATCGTCCCGGTCGTCAGCGTGAGCACGGTCATGAGACGGAAGCCCCAGCCCGGATGCGGGACCAGAGGCGCACCGCCCGGAGCCGTCTGCTTCTCGAGCCACAGGGCGATGCCGGTCGCCTGGATGAACGACAGCAGCACCGTGCCGTAGCGCGTGTACTGGGTGATCTTCTTCCGGCCCATCTCGCCTTCCTTCGAGAGTTTCTCGAGGTAGGGCCAGACGACCGTCAACAGCTGCAGGATGATCGAGCTCGAGATGTACGGCATGATCCCGAGGGCAAACACGGACAGCCGTCTCAGTGCCCCCCCCGAAAAGATGTCGAGGAACCCGAAGATGGATCCGGCCGACGCCTTGAAGAAGGCGCTGATCGCCTGCGGATCCACGCCGGGCGTCGGGATGTGCGCGCCCAGCCGATAGACGGCCAGCACGAGAAACGTGAACAGGACCCGCTTGCGCAGGTCCGGCACGCTGAAAATGTTCGCGAAGCTCTGGAGGGCGCTCAACGGGACAGCACCTCGCAGCGGCCGCCCGCCGCCTCGATCCCGGCCTTGGCCGAGGCCGAGAACTTGTGCGCCGACACGGTCAGCGCCTTCTGAATCTTGCCGTCGCCGAGGATCTTGACCGGGCGGTTCTTGCGCGCGAGGCGCGACGCCACGAGCGTCTCCGGGTTGACGGCCGCGCCGGCCTCGAAGCGATCGAGGTCGGCGAGATTGACGATTTCGTACTCGACGCGGAAAATGTTGGTGAAGCCGCGCTTGGGCAGCCGCCGGTGGAGCGGCATCTGTCCGCCCTCGAAGCCCCGCTGGTGGCGATAGCCGCTGCGCGACTTCTGGCCCTTGTTGCCCCGGCCTGCGGTCTTGCCGTGGCCCGAACCGGGTCCGCGTCCGACACGCTTGCGGTAGTGGGTCGCGCCCACCGCCGGAGCGAGGTCATGGACGCCCGTCGCCGCCGGACGCGTGTCCGCGGGACGCGCGACCGCCGCCTTCTTCGGCTTCTGAGGCCTGGCCGCCTTCGGCGCCGGCGCCGCGGCCTTCTTCTCCGGAGCCGCGGCCGCCTTCCTGGGCGCCGCCGCCCTGGAGGAAGCCGGCTTCTTCGCGGCCGGAGGCTTGGTGGTTTTCTTCTTTTCGACCATGGATCAGCCCTTCGTCGTTACGGCTTTGGCTTCGGCTTCGGGTTGCACGAGCACGAGATGCCGGACCTTGCGGATCATTCCGCGCATGGCCGGCGAATCCTCGCGCACGACCTTGTCCCCGCGCCGCCGAAACCCGAGGCTCACGAGTGTCGCCTTCTGGTCCTTCGGCGTGCAGATGCCGCTCTTCACCTGCGTGATGGTCAGGCGGCCGGATGCCTTGCGGCCCTTCGCCTTCTCGGCGCCCTTGCCCGTCTCGGTCATTACGCCTTCTCCTCGGCCTCGACGGACACCGTCGCTGTCGCGGCGGGCGCCGACACGCGACCCCGTCGCTTCAAGATCTCGTCCTCGTTCTTCAGGCGCATCAGGCCTTCGAAAGTCGCCTTGATGACGTTGTGCGGGTTCGTCGTGCGGAGCGACTTCGTCAGGATGTCCTGGATCCCGACCGATTCGAGCACCGCCCGTACCGGTCCACCTGCGATGACGCCCGTGCCCGCCGCGGCGGGCTTCAGGAGAACGCGGCCCGCCCCGTAGGCGCCGATGATCGCGTGCGGGATCGTCGTCCCCTTCAGCGAGACCTTCTGCATGTTCTTCTTCGCCATCTCGATGCCCTTCTTGATGGCCATCGGGACTTCCTTCGCCTTGCCCGAGCCGTAGCCGACGCGTCCCTGGCCATCGCCGACGACCACGAGCGCCGAGAAGGAGAAGTTCTTGCCCCCCTTGACGACCTTCGTGACGCGGTTGATGTGAACGACCCGGTCGATCAGTTCACGGCCTTGCGCGTCGCGCTCCTTTTCCCGCTCGCGCGGCGCGCGCGGGCCCCGGTTGCTGCTCATGGTTCGTTTCTCCTAGTCGTAGCCGTCCCGACGATTGCCATGTCCCTAGAACTCCAGCCCGCCCGTGCGCGCGCCCTCGGCCAGCGCCTTGACGCGGCCGTGATACCGGTAGCCGCCCCGGTCGAAGACGACCTTGGTCACGCCGGCCTTCTTGGCCCGCTCGGCCACGAGCGCACCGACCTTGCCGGCGGCATCCTGCGAGGCGCCCTTCGGCATGTCCTTCTTGAGGCCGGCGTCGAGCGAGGACGCGTGGGCCACCGTCTTGCCTTTGCCGTCGTCGATGACCTGGGCATAGATGTGCCGGCCGCTCTTGAAGACGGCCAGCCGCGGCCGCTCGGCCGCGCCCCGGACCTTCTGGCGCACCCGGATGCGCACTCGCGCCCGGGCCTCCGTCCGTGCATGTGATCGGTTCATGATTACTTCCCGCCCGCCTTGCCGACCTTGCGCTTGATGACTTCGTCGGCGTACTTGATGCCCTTGGCCTTGTAGGGGTCCGGCACGCGGAGCTTGCGAATCTCCGCCGCCGTCTGGCCCACCCGCTGCTTGTCGGCGCCCGTGACGGTCAGCTTCCCGGCCTTCGCATCGATCGCGATCGCGATCCCTTCGGGGATCGGAAAGTCCACCGGATGCGAATAGCCCAGCGAGAAGACCACGGACTTGCCCTTGACCTCGGCTTTGTATCCGACGCCCGAGATCTCGAGCTCTCGCGTGAAGCCCTTGGTGACGCCCTCGACGTTGTTGGCCACGAGGCTCCTCAGAAGCCCGTGCACGGCGCGGGCCTTGGGCTCGTCAGAGGCGCGGGCGATCTTGATCTCTCCGTCGGCCACGGTGACCGTCAGGCCCGAGGGGATCGCGCTCGAAAGCTCGCCCTTCGGCCCCTTGACGCGGACGTGGCTCTTGTCCGACTTGACGTCGACCCCCTTGGGGATCACGACCGGCATTTTCCCTATGCGCGACACGCTCGTGCTCCTCTTACCCTTACCAAACGTTACAGAGTACTTCGCCGCCCAGGCGGGACTGCCGGGCCGCCCGGTCGGTCACGATGCCCTTGGACGTCGAGACGATCGACACGCCGAGGCCCCCGAGAACCTTCGGGATCTCGTCGGCGCGGGCGTAGACCCGGCGCCCGGGGCGGGAGACGCGCTCGAGGCCGGTCACCACGGGCTCGCCCTCGTGGTCGTACTTCAGGCCCACGCGGAGGACGGGCCGTCCCTTGTCTTCCACGCGCCGGTAGGAGGCGATGAAGCCTTCCTCCTCGAGGACCTTCAGGACCGCCTCCTTGACGCGGGAGGCGGGCACGTCCACCTTGTCGTGGCCGGCGGTGAGGCCGTTCGAGATTCGGGCCAACAGATCGCTCAGGGGATCGCTCGTTTTCATCGTTTAGCTCTCTTCACTCACCAGGAAGCCTTCAGGACGCCCGGGATGTATCCCTGGTTGGCGTTCTGACGGAAACAGATTCGGCACAGGCCGAACTTGCGGTACACCGCCCGCGGGCGGCCGCACACGCGGCACCGGCGCACGGTCCGGGTCGAAAACTTCGGCTTCTTCGCCGCCTTGATTCGCATTGCACGTGTGGCCATGTTTTCTTCCTGTGCCTACTTCGCGAAGGGCATGCCGAGCTCGGCGAGCAGCGCCTTCGCCCGGTCGTCCCGTCCCGCCGTCGTCACGATCGTCACGTTCAGGCCCTTCGACTTGTCCGTCTTGGCGTAGTCGATCTCCGGAAAGATGAAGTGGTCGCGCACGCCGAGCGTGTAGTTGCCCCGCCCGTCGAACGCCTTGCCGGAAACGCCACGGAAGTCGCGCACCCGGGGCAGGGCGATGTTGATGAGCCGGTCCAGGAACTCCCACATCCGGTCGCCGCGAAGGGTGACCCGCGCGCCGATCGGCATCCCGGTCCGCAGCTTGTATGTGGCGATCGACTTCTTCGCCTTCGTCACGTTGGCGCGCTGCCCGGCGATGGCCGAGAGCTCCTCGGCCGCGCCCTCCAGCATCTTCGGGTTGGCCACGGCCTCCCCGAGCCCCATGTTGAGGACGATCTTCTCGAGCCGCGGCACGGCCATGACGTTGTCGATCCCGAACTCCTTGCGGAGCGCGGGGGCGACCTCCTTGGCGTACCGTTCCTTCAGTCTCGCTGCCATGTTCTGAGTCCTTCGTGCTTACGCGAGTACCGCGCCGCTCTTCTTGGCGATGCGCTCGGGATTGCCGTCCGCGTCGCGGCGGCGGCCGATCCTGGTTCCGACGTTGCGATCCGGGTCGACGAGCATCACGTTCGAGATGTGGATCGAGGCTTCCTTCTCCGAGATGCCGCCGGCGATGTTCTTCTGCGGATTGGGCCGCGTGTGACGCTTGATCATGTTGACCCGCTCGACGATGACCCGGCCCTCCGCCGGCAGGACGCGCACGATGCGCCCCTGCCGCCCGCGGTCGCGGCCGGCGATCACGACGACCGTGTCGTTCTTCCTGAGGCGGGGCTTCTTCGTCTTGCTGGCTTTCGTGGCCATCACAGCACTTCCGGTGCGAGGGAAATGATCTTCATGAACTTCTTCTCGCGCAGCTCGCGCGCGACCGGCCCGAAGACGCGCGTCCCGATCGGCTCCCCCTCGTTGGAGATCAGGACCGCGGCGTTGTCGTCGAACCGGATGTAAGAGCCGTCCTTGCGGCGATGGTTGCGGCGCGTGCGGACGATGACCGCGCGCACCACGCGCTTGCCGTGTTTCTCGACGAACGGCGAATCCGGGGCGGCCTCCTTGACGGACGCCGTGATGATGTCGCCGAGACCCGCATACTGGCCGGCCGAGCCGCCCCGCATCCGGATGCAGGCGATCTTGCGCGCTCCCGAATTGTCCGCCACCTCGAGGATGGTGCCCATCTGAATCATGGCGATCTCCTACGCCTGCGCCTTGACGAGGACTTCCCGCAGCCGCCAGCGCTTGAGCTTGGAGAGCGGCCGGGTCTCCTCGATGCGGACGCGGTCGCCGACCTTCGCCGTGTTCCCCTCGTCGTGAGCGTGGAATCGGCTCGTGCGCTTGATCGTCCGGGTGTACTCGGCATGCTGCACGCGGCGCTCCACCTCGACCACGATCGTCTTGTGTCCCTTGTCGGAGACCACGCGGCCGATGCGAGTCGCCCGGCTCCGGCGAGCCTCGACGCCATTGAATTCCGTCTCGGTCACTTGGAGCCCTCCGCCTTCCGCTCCAGCATGCGCTGGTACGTTTTGACGCGCGCGATGTCGCGCCGCACGGTCCTCAGGCGGCTCGGGTTCTCGAGCTGTCCCGTGGACTTCTGCAGGCGCAGCTTCCACGCCGCTTCCTTCAACTCTTTCTCTTTTCCGAGGAGATCGCCGTGGCCCTGCTGGGCGAGCGTCTCCCGTTCTTTCTTTTTCATCGAATCTCTGTCTCCCCCGCGCGGGTCACGAGGCGCGTCTTGAGTCCCAGCTTGTCGGCGGCGAGCTTGAGGGCCTCTTTGCCCGTCGCGAAGTCGACGCCTTCCATCTCGTAGAGCACGCGTCCGGGCTTGACCACCGCGACCCAGCCTTCCGGCGCGCCCTTGCCCTTGCCCATGCGGGTTTCGGCGGGCTTCTTCGTGTACGGCTTGTCCGGGAAGATCCGGATCCAGATCTTGCCGCCGCGCTTGACGGCCCGGGTCATGGCGATGCGGCCGGCCTCGATCTGCCGGGCCGTGATCCAGCCGGGCTCCAGCACCTGAAGGCCCATGTCGCCGAACGCGAGCTCGCCGCCGCGCCAGGCCTTGCCCCGGCGCCGGCCGCGCTGCTGTTTCCGATACTTGACCTTGGAGGGCATCAACATGGCAAAACTCGCTTACGCCGCGCTCTTGCGGCGATTCTTGGCCTTGTGCTGCTCGCCGCGGTAGATCCAGACCTTCACGCCGATCTTTCCGTAGGTCGTGTTCGCCTCGGCGAAGCCGTAGTCGATGTCGGCCTTGAGCGTGTGGAGCGGAAGGCGGCCTTCCTGGTACCACTCCGAACGGGCGATCTCGGCGCCGTTGAGCCGTCCGGCGCAGCGGATCTTGATCCCCTGGGCGCCGAAGCGAAATGCCGACTCGATCCCCTTTTTCATCGCCCGGCGAAACGCCACCCGGCGCTCGAGCTGCAGCGCGATGGACTCGGCCACGAGCTGAGCGTCCGTCTCCGGCCGCTGGATCTCGATGATGTTGATATGGACTTCGGTGCCTGTTCGCTTCTGGAGCTCGTCGCGGAGCCGGTCCACTTCGGCGCCGCGCTTGCCGATGATGATGCCGGGACGCGACGTCTGGATGTTGACCTTGAGCTTGCCCGCGAACCGCTCGATGTCGATCTCGGACACGCCGGCGTGCGACAGCCGCCGCTTGAGCTCTTTGCGCAGGTTGAGGTCGTCGTGAAGGAACTTCGCGTAGTCCTTCTCCGAGAACCAGCGAGAGTGCCAGGTCCGGTTGAAGCCCAGCCGGAAGCCGTAGGGATGTACTTTCTGGCCCATTCTGCTCCTTACGCCTCGTCCGAGAGTTCGATCGTCAGATGGCTCTTGCGATGCAGGACGCGGTACGCCCGGCCCATCGGCGCCGGACGGACCCGTTTCTCCTGCGGCCCCTTGTCGACGGTGATCTTGCGAACCACCAGCTGGTCCACGTCGAGCTGGGCTTCCTTCTGCTCCGCGTTGGCGACCGCCGAGCGCAGCGTCTTGAGCATGTCGCGCGCGGCCACCTTCTTCGCGTGGCGCAGGATGGCCACGGCGTCGTTGACCTTCTTTCCGCGAATCAGGTCCGCCACGAGGCGGACCTTCTGCGCGGAGCCCTTCATGTACCGGAGTCTCGCTGTCGCCTTCATCTCTTAACCCTTCGGCGCCGCCGCGGCCGGGGCCGCGCCCGGAGCCGAGACCGGCTTGCCGGCGACCGCCGCTCCGGCTTCCGCCGCCTTCTTCCCGCCGTGCCCCTTGAAGATGCGCGTCGGCGAGAACTCGCCGAGCTTGTGGCCGACCATGTTCTCGGCGACGTAGACCGGAATGAACTTCCGACCGTTGTGCACGGCAATCGTGTGGCCGACCATGTCGGGGACGACGGTCGAGCGCCGCGACCAGGTCTTGATGACCTTCTTCTCGCGCGTCGTGTTCAGGGCGGCCACCTTCTTGAGGAGGTGGTCGTCGACGAAGGGACCCTTTTTGATCGAACGTGCCATCGTTTAGACCTTCGACTTGCGCCGGCGGACGATGAATCCGTCGGTGCGCTTGTTGTTGCGGGTCTTCATACCCTTCGTTTTCCAGCCCCAGGGCGAAGTCGGGTGGCGTCCACCCGAAGTCTTTCCCTCGCCGCCGCCCATCGGGTGGTCGACGGGATTCATGGCCACGCCGCGGTTGTGCGGCCGCCAGCCCAGCCAGCGGTTGCGACCGGCCTTTCCGATCGAAACGTTCTCGTGCTCGAGGTTGCCGACCTGGCCGATCGTCGCGTAGCACTCGACATGGACCTCGCGGACCTCGCCCGAGGGCAGGCGCACCTGGGCGTAGGAGCCTTCGCGGGCCATCAGCTGCGCCGCCGCGCCGGCGGAGCGCACGAGCTGGCCGCCTTTGCCGCGGGTCAGCTCGAGGTTGTGAATCGTGGTGCCGAGCGGGATCGACTTCAGCGGCAGCGCGTTGCCCGGCAGGATGTCCGCCCCGGGGCCCGACACGACCGTCGCGCCCACGACGAGGCCGTTCGGCGCCAGGATGTAGCGCTTCTCGCCGTCGGCGTAGTGCAGCAGCGCGATCCGGGCCGTGCGGTTCGGGTCGTACTCGATCGAGGCGACCTTCGCCGGAATGTCCTGCTTGTCCCGCCGGAAGTCGATGATGCGGTAGAGGCGCTTGTGGCCGCCGCCCATGAACCGGGACGTCGCGCGGCCCTGGTTGTTACGGCCGCCGGTCGCGCGGAGCCCGACCGTCAGGCGCTTCTCCGGACGCACCGGAGAGAGGTCCGAAAAGTCGAGCTTGGTCTGGAACCGAACGCCGGGGGAAGTCGGTTTGAATTTCTTGACTGGCATCACACGCCCTCGAAGAACTCGATCTTTTGATCCGGCGCGAGCCGGACCCAGGCCTTCTTCCAGGCCTTGCGCTGGCCGACGAACCGGCCCATGCGCTTCCACTTACCCTCGCGATTGGCCACCCGCACGTCGAGGACCTTGACGCCGAAGAGCTTTTCGACGGCGCGGCCGACCTCGATCTTGTTGGCGTCCCGGTCCACCTCGAAGCAGACCGTGTTGGCGGATTCCTTCATCCGGGTGGCCTTCTCGGTGATGAGTGGCCGCCGGATCACCCTCTGCGCGTCCATCATTCGCCTCCCAGGTTCTTGACGACGCGCGAGAACGCCTGCTTCGAGAGCACGAGCGTGCCGTGCGCCAGCACGTCGTAGGCGTTGACAGCCAGGGGGTCGACGATCTTCCACGTCCGGACGTTGCGGGACGCGCGCTCGAAGTTCTCGTTGCCCCGGGCGTCCACGAAGAGGGCCTTGCCCTCGATTCCGAGCGCTCCGATTGCCGTGACGAGGTCCCTGGTCTTGGTGCTCGCCACATCCATCTTGTCGAGGACGACGATCCGCGACTCCGCGGCGCGCCGCGAGAGAACCGCCTTGAGCGCGTTCTTCTTCTCGCCGACCGAGACGCCCTGCGCGTACGAACGCGGCACGGGACCGTGCACGGTGCCGCCGTGGCGGTGGATCGGCGGACGACCGCCGCCCTGCCGCGCGCGGCCGGTCCCCTTCTGCTTGAAGGGCTTTTTGCCCGAGCCCGCAACCTCGGAGCGAACCTTGGTCTTGTGCGTGCCCGCGCGGAGACCCGCGAGGTACGCCTTGACGACCTCCCACACGAGGTGGCGGCGGTACGGGTACGCGAAGACCTCGGCGGGCAAAGCGACCTCGCCCACCTGCTCCTTCTTCCAGTTCCAGACCGGGATCTTGGCCATGCGGATCCTTCTACGCCCTCTTCCTGGCGAAGCTCGAGCGCACGATCTTCACGATCGCGTTGCGGGCGCCGGGAACGGCGCCGGAGATGTAGAGGAGGTTCTTCTCGGCGTCCACCCGGATGACGACGAGGTTCTTGCACGTCGACTGGCGGCCACCCAGCCGTCCCGACGAGCGCGTGCCGGGGTACACGCGCGACGGGAATGCCGAAGGGCCGATGGATCCGGGCGCCCGGTGGAACATCGAGCCGTGCGTCGCCGCGCCGCCCCGGAAACCGTGGCGGGCAACCACGCCCATGAACCCCTTGCCCTTGGACGTGCCGACGACGTCGACGTGATCCTGCTCGGCGAACATGTCGCAGAGGATCTTGTCGCCGGGCTTGAGCTCGTCGCCCTTGTCGGCCCGGACCTCCATGAGCGTCCGCATCGGGGCGACGCCGGCCTTCTCGAAGTGGCCCTTCGCCGCGGAGTTCGCCCGGCGGTCCGGCCGGGAGCCCACGAGGCCGATCTGGAGGGCGTCGTAGCCTTCCTTGTCGGCCGTTTTCTTCTGGACGACGAGGCAGGGCCCGGCCTGCACGACCGTGACGGGCACGACCGTCCCGTCCGCCGTGAAGATCTGGGTCATTCCCACCTTCTTACCGATGATTCCGTGTACGGCCATGGCTTACTTTCCGAACGCCTTGATCTCGACGTCCACGCCGACCGGCAGCTCGAGCTTCATCAGCGCGTCCACCGTCTGCGAGGTCGGCTCGAGGATGTCGAGGAGGCGCTTGTGGGTGCGCATCTCGAACTGCTCGCGCGACTTCTTGTCGACGTGCGGCGAGCGGTTCACCGTGTAGCGCGAGACCGCTGTGGGCAGAGGAATCGGCCCCGCGACCTTCGCCCCGGTCCGCCGCGCCGTGTCGACGATTTCGCTCGCCGACTGGTCGAGGATCCGGTAGTCGAACGCCTTGAGGCGGATCCGGATCTTGTCGTTCTTAGGCATTTATGCAGCTCGCTACGCTCACGCGATAAAGAGAAGCCACTACTCGAGAATCTCGACGATGGTTCCGGCTCCGACGGTGCGACCGCCCTCGCGGATGGCGAAGCGGAGGCCCTTCTCCATGGCGATCGGGGTGATCAGGTTGATCTCC
>Ga0207691_10000328_pt1 | contig 47302 bp, 40 predicted proteins | sample KBSM13metaG_FD_184327 | JGI IMG/M metagenome (GOLD analysis project Ga0207691, IMG submission 184327) | Miscanthus rhizosphere microbial communities from Kellogg Biological Station, Michigan, USA - KBS M1-3 metaG (SPAdes) (version 2) | ecosystem: Host-associated > Plants > Roots > Rhizosphere >...
GCCTGGGCGCTTGACCGGATCGAGCCGGGTCAGCGTTCCGGCGGCGACCATCTCGTCGCACAGGCGGTCGTATTCGGCCTGGCTGCCGTCGCACCACACGATGCGCTCGGGTTGCGTCAGAGCCGCGATCTCGCGAACCCAGCCCATGAGTCGGGCATGTTTCACATAGGAGGGTGCGGCGACGGATGCGGCGAGGGTGACCAGCGATTCGAGTTGATTCATCTTCGGGGGGACAGTGGCAGGGAAAAAACGAATCCGCCGTCATTGACGCAACGAGCGCGCGGCGGTCGACGATTTTACTCCGCCGATCGCCATCGGCGCACTGGTTGGGCGGCCTTACCGGTTCGACCCGGTGGCGACGATGAACAGGCGGCGGAAAGGGAACAACGTGCGTCCGTCCGGCCGCGCGGGATAGTGGCGCGCGAGTTGTTGGTTGTAGTCGCGCAGGAACTCCGCACGCTTCTGCTCATCGAGCACCTCGAGGAAGGGCACGAGCCACGTCCCCTTGGTCCACGCCGCGACCGGATGCTCGCCGTCGTTTCGTGGTGCCAGCACCTGCAGGTATTCCGTGAGCCAAATATCGACCGCGGACATCAACGGGGCGAGCCAGCCGAAATACGCCGCGGCAGGTGCAACGGGCGGCTCGCGCACGATGGCCGCCAATTGCTTTCGCCAGCGCTCGTTGCGCGCGAGGTCGGCGATCAACGTGTGCGACGGCGCCCGGAAATTGTCCGGCATCTGCACGGCCAGAGCACCGCCTGGCGCCACCATTGCCGCGACGCGCGCAAACAGCGCCGCGTGATCCGGCAGCCAGTGCAGTGCGGCATTGCTGTAGACGAGATCGACTGGTGCTTCGGGCTGCCATTGCGCCAGGTCGGCGGCAACGAAGGTGATCCGCGGGTCACCATCCGTGGCCGCGCGCGCTTGCTGCAGCATGGACGGCGAACTGTCGACGCCGACGATCTGCGCGTCCGGCCAGCGTTCGCCCAGCAGCCGCGTCACGTTGCCCGAACCACATCCCAAGTCGATGATGTTGCGCGGGTGCTCGAGCGGCACGCGCGCGAGCAGATCGAGCGCGGGGCGCAGGCGTTCGTCTTCGAACTGCAGATATTGCGCGGGATTCCACGGCATGCTTGTCAGCCTCCCTCGGCGCGATCGTCGTCACTATTTTCTTCACCGCCATTCCACCATTGCTGTATGCGCGCGTACAGCGGCACCGTGGTGAGCAGGATGACGACGACGCGCGCGACATGGAATGCCGTCACCAACGGCACCCCCAATTGCAACACCTTGGCGGTGATGCACATCTCGGCGATGCCGCCGGGCGCGGTGCCCAGCACCAGCGTCGCCGGGTGCAGCTCGGCCACCTGGGCCAAGCCCACGGCAAAGAGCGCGCACAGCGCCATCGCCACCAGAATCGAGGCCAGCACCGCGCCGACAAAACGGTGCGCGCCATGCAGGAAATCGCGTTCGAAGCGCGAACCCAACGCACAGCCGAGCAGGCACTGTCCGACATTCGACGCCAACTGAGGCATCGCCGACAAGTCGACCTGCGCCGCCGTAAGCGGAATGGCGACAGCGAGCGAGCCGAGCACGAATGCGTTGGGCGCGTGGAACTTGTGGAATATGAATCCGCCGAGCGCCGTGGCGGCCATCAGCCACACGAAGCCCGTCGGCACGAATGACTTCGCGCCTTGCACATAAGGATCGGCGCCATGCACGCCGAGCAGCGTGTAGATCGCGGGAATCACCGCGACGACGACCAGGATGCGCAGGCTTTGCGCGGCAGCGACACGATCGACGCGCGCGCCGAAACGCTCGCCCAGCACGGCCATCTCCGCGGCGCCGCCGGGAACGCTCGCGAACAGTGCCGTCGTGCGATCCAATCCCGACATCCGTGCGAGGGCAAGCGCGGACACGTAGCCGACGACCACCGAGAACACTGCTCCGGCGACCAGCAGGTACCAGAGTCCTGCGACCTCGCGCACGACGTCCGGCGTGAAATACAGACCCAGCGAAGTGCCGATGATCCACTGCCCGCCATAACGTACGGGTGTCGGAACGCCGACATCGATGCCGGCAACGCGCAGGAACGCGAGTGAGAACAGCGGCCCCAGCATCCACGGAATGGGCGTGTGCAGCAGTGCGCACGCGTAGCCCGCGACGGCGCCGATCGCCAGCGTGACGAGCGTTCTGCCGAGACCGCGGCTGGTCATGGTGACGTTTGCCGCGGTGCGCAGCCGTTATTTGCCAATGCAGAATCGCCCGAAGATGACGCCGAGGAGATCATCGGCGGTGAACTCGCCGGTGATGGCGGACAATGCGCGCTGCGCGTCGCGCAATTCTTCGGCGAAGAGTTCGATTGCCGGCGGGGCTGATGCCAACTGCGTGGATGCCGCGGCCAGATGCCCCGATGCCTCACGCAATGCATGTACGTGGCGCTCGCGGGCCAGGAACGTGTCCTCGGTCGCGGCTTGCGCACCGACGACGGCGAGGACTTCCTTCTCCAGCAAGTCGATGCCGGCGCTGCCGGTATCCCCGAGATTCGCCGAGATCCACACATGCCGGCGCGCAGAGCCTCCATGCTCACGCAATGCGGACATCGGCACGATTCGCGCGAGATCGGCCTTGTTGTGCACGACCACGCGCGCCATTCCGGGCGGCAACCGCGCGAGGATGTCCTGGTCTTCGGCATCCAGCGCGTCGGCGCCGGCACGCGCATCGACCAGCAACAGCACGAGATCGGCGCGCTCTATGGCCGCCCACGTGCGCTCGATGCCTATCGCTTCCACGGGATCGGCGGTGTCGCGCAATCCCGCCGTGTCGACGATCGTCAGCGGAATGCCGGCGATCTCCACGCGCCGCTCGACGGTGTCGCGCGTCGTTCCCGCCACGGGCGTGACGATTGCGGCTTCCTCGCGCGCGAGCGCGTTGAGCAGGCTCGACTTGCCGACATTGGGGCGACCCACAAGCACGACCGTCAGGCCTTCGCGCAGCAGCGCGCCGGTGGCGGCACGCGCGAGCACCTGTGCGAGTGTCTCGCGAATGGCGGAAAGCTTCGCGACGACGTCGCCCGCGCGCAGGAACTCGATGTCCTCGTCCGGAAAGTCCAGCGTGGCTTCGGTGTACATGCGCAGTTCTATCAGCGCCTCCACCATTGCGTGGATCTGCTGCGAGAAGACGCCGGTCAGGCTGCGCGCGGCCGCACGCGCGGCGGTGGATGTCGATGCATCGATGAGATCGGCGACGCTTTCCGCCTCTACCAGGTCGAGCTTGCCGTTCAGGAATGCGCGCTTGGTGAACTCGCCCGGTTCCGCGATACGCGCGCCCAACTCGATGCAGCGCGCGAGGATCAAGCGCAGCACCGCGGGTCCACCGTGCCCGTGCAGTTCCAGGACGGACTCGCCAGTGTAGGAATTCGGCGCCGGGAAATACAGCGCCAGGCCCTGGTCGAGCGGCGCACCCGCCGCGTCGCGAAAGGTAGTGACCGTCGCCATTCGCGGCACAGGAACCGCGCCGCCAACGCCTGCGATCAGCGCCTCCAGGCTGGTGCCGGAGACACGCACAATGCCGACGCCGCCGCGCCCAGGTGGCGTGGCGATGGCGGCGATGGTGGGCGGTGCTCCGGAAGCAGGCATTCGCGTTTATAGCGTATCGCCTGCCGGAAATGAAACGGGCCGGCATGTATACGCACATGCGCGGCCCGTCCGATTGCGCCCGACGCGTGATCAGCGCCGCTTGGCCGCCGCAGCCACCGCCTCGTTGCCGATGACGCGGTTCATGTGCCACTGCTGGAAGATCTGCAGCGAATTGTTGACGAGCCAGTACAGCACCAGGCCCGAGGGGAAGAACAGGAACAGCACCGAGAACGCGACCGGCATGATCTGCATCACCTTGGCCTGCACCGGATCCGTGATCGGCGTGGGCGACAGCTTGACCTGCAGGTAGGCCGTGACCGCGTAGATCACCGGCAGCACGTAATACGGGTCGGGCGCGGACAGATCGTGGATCCAGAGAATCCACGGTGCGTGCCGCAGTTCCACCGCGGACAGCAGAACCCAGTACAGCGCGATGAACACCGGGATCTGCACGAGGATGGGCAGGCAACCACCGAGCGGATTGATCTTCTCGGTCTTGTACATCTCCATCATCTTGACCTGCAGTTGCTGCTTGTCGTTCTTGTACTGCTCCTGCAGCGCCTTCATCTTCGGCGCGATGACCTTCATCTTGGCCATCGAGCGCGCGCTGGCGTGGTTGAGCGGATAGAACGCGCTCTTGATCATGATCGTCATCACGACGATCGCCCAGCCCCAGTTGCCGATGATGCCGTGCAGCCATTTGAGCAGCCAGAAGAGCGGGGCGGCGATGACGGTGAAGATGCCGTAGTCGACGACCAGGTCCAGGCCCTTCGCGGTCTTGGCAAGCGACTCCTGGTCCTGCGGTCCGACGTAGAGCGGCACGCGCACTTCGCCGGTGGCGCCCGGCGCAATAGTGCCGACGGGCACGATCACGCCGGCGGAATAGAGCCCGTTGTCGAGCTTCTTCGCATAGAACTCACGCGGTGTCTTCGCCTCGTCGGAAGGCGTCCATGCCGCGACGAAATAATGCTCGACCATCGCCACCCAGCCATTGTCGGCGGACTTCTGGTAAGGCAGCTTGCGCGTCGGATCCGCGGCGAGCTTGTCGACGTCGGCGAACTCGACCTTCTGGTACTTGCCCTGCTCGGTATAGACGGCCGGGCCGACGAACGCCGCCGGCGCTCCCCAGCTCGGCACCACCGGCTGCTTGGTGTCGCGCGTGAGCTGGAAGTAAGCGTAGGGCGACAGCGGCGCGGTGCCGGAATTGGTGACGTCGAAGGCCGCGTCGATGACATAGCTGCCGCGGTGAAACGTCAGCACCTGCACGACTTTGTCGCCGTTGGCCGCAGTGGCAGCGAGCTTCAGTTCCACGCGGTCCGCGCCAGGTGCGAGTTCGCGGACGCCCGGCAGTGCCTCGTATAGCGTGCGATGGTTGGGCAGCCCCTCGCCCAGCAAACCGGCTTGCGCGACGCTGATGCGCTCGGCATTGCGTTGCAGCGCGAGATACGGCTTGCCGGTGTCGTGCCCATCGCGATGCTGGTTGAGCGCAACGAGTGAGATGACGCCGCCCGCGGTATCTACTTCGGCGGTGTACAGGTCGGTGCGGATAGTGATCGTCTGGCCCTTGGTCGCGGCCTCGGCTTGCCCCGGCACGGCTCCGGTCGCAGGCACGGCCCCGGCGGCGTTGCCGGTGGAAGGCACCGCGGGCAGGTCCTTCGCGGGTGCCGCGCTCTGGCCGACCGCGGGCGCAGCTTGCTGCGTCGGTGGCGGGACGGGCGCGTGCGCCTTCTGCCACTCGCCCCACAGCAGGAAGCACGAGAACGAGAACACGATGAACAGGATGATGCGTTGGGTATCCATGGCGACTTTGGCGAATGCGGGTCGGGCCTTGCGGCAGCCCGAACCGTCAGGGAACGGGGTCGTAGCCCCCGGGATGATAGGGGTGGCAGCGCGCAATGCGCTTTACCGCCAGCCAGGAACCGAGCAACGCGCCGTGCTTTTCCAGCGCCTCGCGCGCGAAGTCCGAGCAGCTCGGTGCGAAGCGGCAATTCGAGCCCAGCATCGGACGCAGCAGGTACTGGTACCCGCGAATACCCGTCAGCAGCACGGCTTTCATGCGCACGCCACGAGCGCGGCGAGGAGACTCGCAGCTTCGACGACCGCAGCATCGAGCTCCGTGCGGTTGGCGACTTTCTTGACGCGCAATATCACGTCATAGCCCAGCAGCGCCGGCCGCATGGCGCGAACCGTTTCGCGCAGGCGGCGGCGCAGGCGATTGCGATCGACGGCACGGGGGAGGGTCTTGCTTCCGATGACATAGCCGATGCGACCCGGGGTCTGGGCGGCTGCCGCGGCTACCAGCTGCACATGGCGGCCTTCGCTGCGGCGCCCTTCTCGAAACACCGCCTCGAACGCGCCGGGGCCGGTGAGACGAAACGCCCGGCCATGAAGCCGGGCGCCAGGCCCTGCGGACGGAGTCGGCAGCGCGATGTGTGCTAGACGGCGGTAAGGTTCTTGCGGCCCTTGGCGCGACGCGCCGAGAGCACTTTGCGGCCGCCGACCGACGCCATGCGCGCGCGGAAGCCGTGCTTGCGCGCGCGGCGAATCTTGGAGGGCTGATAGGTGCGTTTCATCGCTGTACCTTGACTGATTGTTGAAGCTCGGAATCGATGCGGGAATGCGTCGGAAAAGCCTTATATTAGAGCGCGTTATGCCCCTGTCTGTCAATCCCCGCGTGGGCGAAGGACCACTGCGCGGCATGGGTGCGAGCAATTACTATCCATGCGGGGCGCGTCCGGACAGCGGCAGCGGTTGGCACCCGCGACGGCGCACAAAATCCTGTGGATAACTGGAACACGGCGGAATACAATCCACAACCCGAACGCGCCCGGCGCCTTCGGGAACGGAGGTTCCAGTCATAGCTGTTGGCCGGGACGTTTTACCCACACCAAGAGTCCCCAAGGACCGGTACGTCGCATGCACACCGACCTGCTTCCCCCCGCCTGGGCCCTGTGCCTGAGCGCCTTCGAGCGCGAACTGACGCCACAGCAGTTCGCGACCTGGATACGCCCGCTCTCCTGTGCGGATGAGGGCGGGACGCTCAAGCTTGTCGCCCCCAATCGCTTCGTGCTGCAGTGGGTTCGCGACCGGTTCAGCAACCGCATCGAAGCGCTTGCCCACGAAGCCACCGGCGCGCCCGTCACCATCGAATTCGCCGTCGTGGATGCGGCGTCCGCCGCTCAGAATCGCCGCGAAACCGCCCGGGAAGACGCCATCCCGGCCCAGTCCGCCCCACCGGCTGCCCCTGTGGATAGCTCGCCGCGGATTTCCTTCCCGGCGCAGGGCAGGGTGGCCTCCCAGACACCGGCTGGCCCCCGCAAGCCTGACGCCACCAGCCTCAACCCGGGCTTCAATTTCTCGACATTCGTGGCCGGCAAGGCCAATCAGTTGGCCCGGGCGGCCGGCCTTCAGGTGGCGGACCACCCGACGTCCTACAACCCGCTGTTCGTGTACGGCGGCGTCGGATTGGGCAAGACACACCTGGTCCAGGCCATCGGCAACCACATCCTGGCACAAAACCCTGCCGCCAAGATTCGCTACATCCACGCCGAGACCTACGTGTCCGACGTGGTTCGCGCATACCAGCACAAGGCCTTTGACGAATTCAAGCGCCACTACCGGTCGCTGGACCTGCTGCTGATCGACGACATCCAGTTCTTCGGCGGCAAGAGTCGCACGCAGGAGGAGTTTTTCTACCTGTTCAACACGCTGATCGAGGCGCACAAGCAGGTCGTCATCACCTGCGATACGTATCCGAAGGAAATCGCCGGCATCGAGGAACGGCTGATTTCGCGCTTTGGGTGGGGGCTGACCGTCGCCCTGGAGCCGCCGGAACTCGAGATGCGGGTCGCCATCCTGCTGGCCAAGGCACAGTCCACGGGCATGCGCATGGACGAGCAGGTCGCTTTCTTCATCGCCAAGCATATCCGGTCCAACGTCCGCGAGCTGGAAGGGGCGCTGAAACGGGTTCTGGCGTATTCCAACTTCCACGGCCAGGAGATCTCGCTTGCGCTGGCCAAGGAAGCGCTGCGCGACTTGCTCGCCGTTCAGAATCGCCAGATCTCGATCGACAACATCCAGAAGACGGTCGCGGATTACTACAAGATCCGCATTTCGGACATGCACTCGAAGAAGCGCTCGCGAGCCGTCGCACGGCCGCGGCAGGTCGCCATGGCGCTGGCCAAGGAACTGACCCAGATGTCGCTTCCCGAGATCGGCAGCAATTTCGGCGGACGCGATCACACCACGGTTCTGCACGCGTGTCGGCAGGTTGCCAAGCTGCGTGAATCTCTGCCCGACATGAACCACGACGTGAACTTCCTGCTCCAGGTATTGCGCAGTTGAAGGAGAGTAAGCGGCCGCGGGGAAGGTCCTTTCAAGACCTGTTTTTCCCTATGAAAAACGGCGTTTCGCGGGTATAATTGAAAGGTTTACGACGAATAGGTTGTGGGTAAATCCGGCAATTGTGCAAAGCGCGTTTTCATCCCCAATCGATCCACCGGGAGAACCGCGATTATCCCGCCGGTTTGCGGCATCCAAACTCACTGAACCGGAAGCGTTTTTTGGATCGATACCGAAATCGCTGCGCCTCCTATTAACTATTCTTACTGTTAAACAATGCAACTAAAGCAGATCGCCCGCGACGCGCTCCTGAAACCCCTGCAGGCCGTTTCCGGCATCGTGGAGCGCAGGCACACGCTGCCCATCCTCGCCAATGTGTTGCTCGAGCAGCGCGAGGGACAGCTGTACGTCACGGCGACGGATCTGGAAATGCAGATCACCGCGCACAGCACGCTGGAGGGCAAGGACGGCCAGGCGACGACCGTGGGCGCGCGCAAGTTGCAGGATCTGCTGCGCGCGCTGCCCGACGATGCCACGCTCAATGTCGACGTCACCAGCAGCAAGATGACCGTGCGCGCCGGACGCTCGCGCTTCAACCTGCAAACGCTGCCGGCCGCGGACTATCCGCGAATCAGCCTGGGCACCGAGCAGCTGCAGACGCTGTCACTTCCGCAGCGCGACCTGCGCAAGCTGTTCAAGCTGGCTGAATTCGCAATGGCGCAGCAGGATATCCGTTACTACCTGAACGGCATGCTGCTGGTGGTCGACAAGGGCACGCTGCAGGCCGTGGCCACCGACGGCCACCGCCTGTCCTGGGCCAGCCTCGCGGTGCCCGGCGATTTTGCTCGCCAGGAAGTGATCCTGCCGCGCAAGACGGTGCTCGAGCTGGGCAAGCTGCTCACCGACGGCGAAGAGCCCGTCACGATCGACATCCTTGCCAACCAGGTGCGGTTCCGCTTCGAAAACATCGAACTGGTATCGAAAGTCGTGGACGGCAAGTTCCCCGATTTCAACCGCGTCATTCCGGTGGGCCACACCAAGATGGTGGAACTTGACCGTATGCTGGCTCTGGCGGCCCTGCAACGTGCGGCCATTCTGTCCAACGAGAAGTTCCGCGGCGTGCGCGTCGTGCTGGCCACAGACCTGATGAAGATCGTGTGCACCAACAGCGAACAGGAAGAGGCGGAGGAAGAGCTCGAGATCGACTACAAGGGCGATCCGCTCGACATCGGATTCAACATCACCTATCTGCTGGACGCGTTGCAAAACGTCAATGTCGACAAGGTGCGATTTGCCTTCGGCGATGCCAACTCGAGTGCGCTGGTGACCATGCCCGATCGCGATGACTACAAGTATGTCGTGATGCCCATGCGCATCTGATGCGGCGCGCGTCCGCGAAATGAACCTGTAACGCGCGCCGACGCTCTCGTCGGCGCGGTTGTTTTGGCGGGGATGAACACTCCTCCCCAATGATGGAAGAAAGACCGAATGACACCAGCGCAACCCCTGAAGAATTTGTCCACTGAGTCGCATCCCACGCCGCAGGCGCAGTCCAACGGCCAGGCGAACGGCGGCGACTACGATTCCTCCAGCATCCAGATTCTCAAAGGCCTCGATGCCGTGCGCAAGCGCCCCGGCATGTATATCGGTGACACGTCGGACGGCACCGGCCTGCATCACATGGTCTTCGAGGTCCTCGACAACGCGATCGACGAGGCGCTCGCCGGCTGGTGCGACGACATCAAGGTCATCATCCACGCCGATAATTCGATCAGCGTCACCGACAACGGGCGCGGCATTCCGGTGGACATCAAGGACGGCGACGAGGAAAAGCGCTCGGCCGCCGAGATCGTGATGACGGAATTGCACGCAGGCGGCAAGTTCGACAACAACAGCTACAAGGTTTCCGGCGGACTGCACGGCGTAGGCGTGTCGGTCGTCAATGCGCTGTCGAACTGGCTGAAGCTCAAGATCTGGCGCGACGGAAAATTCCACCAGATGGAATTCCGCCGCGGCGTCGCCGTGGCGCCGCTCGTCGTCATCGGCCCGTCCGATCGGCGTGGCACCGAAGTCCATTTCATGGCATCGGCGGAAACATTCAACAACATCGAATACCACTTCGACATCCTGGCCAAGCGCATTCGTGAGCTCTCGTTCCTGAACAACGGCACCAAGATCGAGTTGATCGACCAGCGCGACGGCAAGAGCGAGAACTTCGCCTACTCCGGCGGCGTGAAGGGCTTCGTCGAGTACATGAACCGTTCGAAGCAGGCGCTGCATCCCAAGATATTCCACGCCGTCGGCGAGAAGGACGGTGTCATCGTCGAAGTGGCGATGCAGTGGAACGATTCGTACGCCGAAAGCGTGCAGTGCTTCACCAACAATATTCCGCAGCGCGACGGCGGCACGCACTTGACGGGCCTGCGCCAGGCCATGACGCGCACGCTCAACAGCTACATCGAGAAGGAAGAGGTAGCGAAGAAGGCCAAGGTCGAAACGACCGGCGACGACATGCGCGAAGGCCTCACATGCGTGCTGTCGGTGAAGGTGCCCGAGCCGAAGTTCTCCTCGCAGACCAAGGACAAGCTGGTGTCGTCCGAAGTGCAGCCGATCGTGCAGGAAGTGGTGTCGGCCAAGCTGTCCGAATTCCTGCTCGAGCAGCCGGCGGACGCGAAGATCATCTGCGGCAAAATCGTCGACGCTGCACGCGCGCGGGAAGCGGCGCGCAAGGCGCGCGACCTGACGCGCCGCAAGGGCGTGCTGGACGGCATGGGCCTGCCGGGGAAGCTCGCGGACTGCCAGGAGCGCGATCCGGCATTGTGCGAGTTGTACTTGGTCGAGGGCGATTCGGCCGGCGGTTCGGCCAAGCAGGGGCGCGATCGCAAGTTCCAGGCGATCCTGCCGCTGCGTGGAAAGATCCTCAACGTGGAGCGCGCGCGCTTCGAGAAGCTCGTCTCGTCGCAGGAAATCGTCACGCTGATCACGGCACTCGGCACGGGCTTTGGCAAATCGACGGGCGACAAGGAGGACAAGGACGCCTTCAACGCCGACAAGCTCCGCTATCACCGCATCATCATCATGACCGACGCGGACGTGGACGGCTCGCACATCCGCACGCTGCTGCTCACCTTCTTCTACCGGCAGATGCCGGAACTGGTCGAGCGCGGCCACATCTACATCGCGCAACCGCCGCTGTACAAGGCTAAGCAAGGCAAGGAAGAGGTCTATCTCAAGGACGACCACGAACTCAAGCAGCACTTGCTGAAGTTCGCGCTGAAGGGCGCGGAATTGACGCCGGGCACCGGCCGGCCGCCGCTGGCGGCGGAGACGTTCGCCAATGTCGCGCGCGAATTCCTGCTGGCTGAAGCGGTCATCGAGCGCGTCGCGCGCCTCACCGATCCGCAGGCGCTGCACGCGATGCTCGGCGGCGTGCGTGTGGACCTGGCGACCGAAGCCGCCGCCATTGCCAGCGCGAGCGCGCTGCAGCAAGCGATCGGCGACGGCGACGTCACCGTGGAAGCACGCTACGACGCAGCGACCGAGACGCGGCGGCTGGTGATTGTCCGCGTGCACCACGGCACGCCGCATGTCACCGCGATCGACGCAGATTTCCTGGCCAGCGGCGACGCCGCGCAGATCCGCGCCGCGGCCGACGTGCTGCAGGGGCTGGTGCACCCGGGCGCCTCCATCCGGCGCGGCGAAAAGCAGCTGGCCGTCCGCTCGTTCAAGGAGGCGCTCGACTGGCTGCTCGCGGAAGCGCGCAACCTGACCGGCATCCAGCGCTACAAGGGGCTGGGAGAGATGAATCCGGCGCAACTGTGGGAGACCACGATGGACCCGAAGGTGCGTCGCCTGCTGCGCGTGCAGATCGAGGACGCCATCACGTCCGAAGAGATATTCTCGACGCTGATGGGTGAACTGGTCGAGCCGCGGCGCGCGTTCATCGAGTCCAACGCGCTTGGTGTGCGCAATCTCGACGTCTGAGGCAGCCGCAGCCATCGGCACGAGCTACTGCGGCATGGCTAAGCCCGCTCGTTCGTGATAATCGGGCCTTGCCCGCGGATACTGCGGTTGGCCGGCGCGGGCAGCGCCGGCCACGTCCTGAATGAACTGCGTCCTTATTTCCTGTGCGGCGCGACAGTGATATGCCACGTAACGTCCACATCGATGCTCGTGGACGGGTCAATCACCACCGCGCCAGAAATGTGGATGAGATGCTCACCTGCCGATAGCGGCGCAAGCAGCAGAGCATAGCCATCAGCCACCATCGGGCCGTAGGTACCGGGCGGGGCTTCGCAGATCTGGTCTGCAGTAGTCGAGAAGAACACCGGCGAGGTTGTTCGATACGCCGCTACGTTCTCGACCGATACGCCGTCCACCTGTACCGCGATATCCGTGAACGCATCGACAGCGGACTTCGCGAGGTCCCGCAATTGGGGCACTGTGTAGTTCGTGTCCGGATCGACGCAGATTTGATTGTCCCACTCGACGACATTGATGACTGCGTATAAACCCGTCCCCGTCGGAATGGTGAAGTGACGATTGACGACGGGCGCTGCGTTCGCGAGAAACCATACGTGGTTTGGCTGGCCGTTGGCGATTTTGTCTTCATTACCTTCGAAGATCGGGTTGTCCGCTGCCGGCAAGCCCAAAATCCACTGCATAGCCGCGGCCTGCCACTCTCCGTAGGTCATCCCATGGAAGTGCGCATTTGGCGGAATGATTCCTGGATTACCGGGCGCCGCGAACGCGGATGCGACGAACATTGCGAGCACAAATGTCAGCGAAAGTCCTCTCACGAATCGCGTGGCTCTCATGGGTTTCTCCCTGCAATGTGTGCCGGATGATGCTCGCGACGAATCGCGAGACCTCGGCGTGCCGCAATGCGGCCATTTGTCGGGGAGGCGTCAAGGCCCGGCAATGGCTTGACGCTTATCGGCTGCTGTATACCTTCGCGTCCCACAAAAGGCAAGCCATCGGACCGACCAAGTCGCGCGCGCGATACTCGACGTCGGTCGGTTAGCCGAATTCCTTCCGCAATGCGCCGACCCCGGCAAAGGGCCCGGAAGAACGGCCTGGGCTCCAGCAGACTCATTTGAATTCCGACCGGGTGAGGTGTAGCGTAAACGAACCACTGGTCGCACCCACAGCAGGTCGTCACGAGAACTTAAGGAGGAGACCATGCGAATCCGCCAGTCCTTCACCGCCGTCGCACTGACAGGCGCGCTGCTTGTTGGCATCGACGCCCAGGCGCAGGCCCCGAGCCCGAACCTCGAGAAGCTCAAGCAGATGAAGGTCGCGACCACCGACCTGAACCTTCCAGTGGTACCGCAGACCGGCAAGAACGCCGATGCCATCCGCGAAAATCTCAAGCGCATCAAGCTTCCGCCCGGGTTCAAGATCGAACTCTTCGCGATCGTCCCCGACGCGCGCCACATGGCGGTGGCGCCGAGCACCAACATGCTCTTCGTCGGCACCCGCAAGACCACTGTCTGGGCGGTGACCGACCGCAACAGCGATGGCGTCGCCGACGAGGTGAAGAGCTTCGCGCCGAGCCTGAAGTTCACCAACCCGAACGGCGTGTGCTGGACCCGGGACGGCTTCCTGATCGTCGCCGAGCACAACCGCGTGCTCAACTTCCCGGCTGCCGAGTTCTTCTACGAAGGGCCGGACGTCGCGGTGATCGAGGTCGTGCCGCAGGGCCAGTTGGTCCCGCCTGAGGAGGAGAGCTACAACCACGGTGCGCGCACCTGCCGCGTCAGCGACGACGGCAAGCTCTACATCACGCTCGGCCAGCCGTACAACGTGCAGCCGCGCGACAAGGTGGCGATGTACGAGAAGCTGGGCATCGGCGGCATGATCCGGCTGAATGCGTTCGACGGGTCGGGCCGGGAGGTGGTCGCCCGGGGTGTGCGCAATTCGGTCGGTATGGACATCAACCCCAAGGACAAGACCGTATGGTTCACCGACAACCAGACCGACGGCATGGGTGACGACACGCCGCCCGGCGAACTTAACCGCATCACGAAGGCGGGAGGCGAGCACTTCGGCTACCCGTACATTCACGGCAACAATGTCCCGGTGGCAGGGACGCCGGCCGCGCCGGACTTGAAGGACATGCAGCTGCCCGCCAACTGGACGAAGCCGCAGATAGAATTTCCCGCGCACCAGGCACAGCTGGGCATGGCTTTCTACAACGGCAAGATGTTCCCCGCGCAGTACCAGGGCGGCGTCTTCGTCGCCGCGCATGGGTCGTGGAACCGCACCAAGCCCTCAGGCGCACTGATCAACTTCGTCTCGCTCAAGGCCGACGGTACGGCCGACAAGAGCAGCGTATTCGCCGAGGGCTGGCTCGATGAGAACGGCATCTATCGCGGCCGACCGGTCGACGTCGCGGTGATGAAGGACGGCTCGCTGCTCGTCAGCGACGATTTCGCAGGCGCGATCTACCGCATCAGCTACTCGCAGTAAGGCGGGTTCGATCGTGTCAAGACAGGGGGCGGCGCTCGCGGTCGCCGCGGCATTCGCGCTCGCGGCCGCTCCCTCGCCTGCTTTAGCGGACGCCGCGGCGGGGCGAGGCAAGGCGCAGATGTGCGCGCCGTGTCACGGTGCCAATGGCTTGGCCGTCACGCCCAACACGCCCCACCTCGCCGGACAGCCGGAGCCTTATCTCGTGGATCAACTCAAGGCCTACCGCAGCGGCAAGCGCGCGCACGAGGTGATGGGCGTGGTCGCAAAGCCTCTCACCGATGCCGACATCTCCGACCTCGCCGCATGGTTCGCCTCGCTCGAGATCGCGCTCAGGAAGGAACCCTGAAACGCACGCTGGCGGAAGCGCTCCACGTGTTCAATAATGGGGTCGCTATCCTGAGCAATCTCGTGGACTGGAAGCGCTAAGAACAATATTTCGTGCTCAATCTTGGGCACGCTAAAAGGGAGAAGAAAAATGCATCGTTCGAAACCCGCGGCGTGGGTGCGTGCCGCAATCTTCGCGGTGGCGGGCTCGCTGGCAGGACTTGCGCACGCAGCCGCGACCGCGGACGAGGCCGCCATCCGCGCTCAGACAACGAGCTGGGAGAAGGCCTATAACGGCGGCGACGCCAAAGGCGTGGCTGCACAGTACGCAGATGACGCGCTGCTCCTTCCCCCGGGCGCGTCCGGCATCAGCGGCAAGCCCGCGATCCTGGAATTCTTCACCAAGGACATCGCGACCTCAAAAGCTGCCGGAGCTGTGTTCGTCGTCAATCCCAAGACCGATGTCGGTGTCTCCGGCAACATGGGCTGGGAATCGGGCACGTACAAGGTGACGGTAAAAGGGGCCGTCGTCGAGACCGGCAAGTTTCTTTCGGTGTCGCGCAAGAAGGACGGCAAGTGGCACTACCTTCGCGACACCTGGAACGCGGATACGCCGGTCGCAGCTGCGGCGCCGGCGCCAGCGACGACACAGCCAGCCGCCAAGAAATAGTCGTCGCTATGCCGGCGGATCTGAGCTCTCGTGCTAAGGCTTCAGGTCCGTCGTAACGACAACGATTGCTGAGTCGCCGCTGTATGCGGGCGCTGCATCGGCGGGCCGCGCGGACTTGAACGAGCGCCCCTCTTCCGAATCGGGTAGATGCGAGCGCTCGAACAGCACGAGCTTGGGCGGCGCATCCGCCGCGAATGCCACCTCCATAGGCACATCGCGCGATCCCATGCCCCATAGCCGCACCAGCGCCGGATCCTTGCTCTGCAGTTGCGCGGCGCCGATCGCCTCCTGACCGTCGACGCGAATCGCACGAATGCCGGAACCGGGCGCGGCGCCCACACCAAGCAGAAAGCCGCCGCGTCCGCTGCGCAGCACGCCGCGCATCACCGTTGTGCCGTCCCGCGTCGTGACGTCCTTCACGTCGAAACTGGGCGCGGCAAGGCTTTGCTCGGCGGCCACCTTGAACCTCCCCCGCGACCTCAGCAGGCCGAACTGAAGGTACTCCTCGTCCCGCGCGGGAAACCCGTGAGCCGCCAGGAACGCCTCGTCCGGCGGACCGACGAATCCGACCTGCCAGCGCGGCTGATTCGCGCGGTCGTCGTAGTAGATGATGTTGAGGCCGCGTGGATGGTCGGCCGCAAACGCAGGCGTCCGACTGCCCACCGCGGCCGCGCCCGCGACGACCACGGCACACAGCGAGGCCAGGACCCACGTGGAGCGGAACCGTGGATCCGTGCTCGCCGCGAATACCGGCACCAGCGACAGCGAGAACGGAATCAGCGTAAGGATTCGAAACTGCGTCAGGTCGAAACCCAGCACCATCTCCAGCCCCAGCACCAGCCAGAGCCACAGGAACGCAACGAGCACGAATCCGATCAGTCCGCTGACGCGCAGCGAACGCGCTGGGGACTTGCGCAGCAACGTCTCGATCCATGCCGCGACGGCAACGCCGAACGCAGGCCACAGCAACGGATAGGCCGCGCCGGTAACCTTGATCGTAGCAGCGACGGCGAGCAGCGCAAGCACGATCCAGTTGACGAGGAAGAGCACGCGCGCATCGACACGCCTTCGCACCGGCGCCGCCACGATCAGCGGAACCAGCAGCCCCGCAGTGATGACGGCGACGCGGCCGGGCCAGGGCTGGGGGTGATCGAGTGGATGCACGCCGGGCCAGATGCCCAGCGGATAGGACAGCAGCCAGCCGACGCCGAACAACAGCAGTGGCACCGCGACAAAAGCCGCACCTGCCCAACCCGCGGCGCGCCAGTGGAACGCATCACGGTGCAAACCGAAAAGAGCGAGGATCGCCGCAACGGCAACGATGGCGATGGGCACGTTGAGCGCCGCCGGCCACATCACGGTGAACCAGCCGAACACATCGAAGAAGCTGGCATTCGTCTCGCTCTTGAGGCGGTCGAGATCGGCGTCGGCGAGAACGCCAACAACGGCCAATGCCTGATCGCCCATATGCCGCAGCGATCGCGGGTCGATGTTCTGGAGGTCGTCGCGCGCTGAGTGATAGAGCGAAGCCGAATTCGAGAACGCGAAATTGAATCCGGTCAGTCCGCTTTTGCGATAAACGGTGAAGTCCGTGTCGTTGGGCAGGAGCCGGTACACCTCGTAGGTGACGGAATTCGCCGACGGACGCGCGACACTGCGGGTGTACACGCCCAGCAACCCCGCGTTTCCAGGGCCGGTTTCGAACATCATCGCTGGCCCCGACGCGCCGCGCGCTTCGAAATTGACGACGACGCCGATCCGGCTCATCAGCGGATGGCGCTCGGCAAAGGCGTGTGCACCGCGCAGGCCCGTCTCCTCGCCATCGGTGATCAGGAAGATGATGTCGTTGCCAGTCGGCTTGCCAGAATAGATGCGCGCGAGTTCGACCACGACTGCAACGCCCGCGCCGTCGTCGCTGACGCCCGGACCGCCGGGAACGCTGTCGTAATGTGCGCTGACAAGCACCGCTTTGCCGCTGCCGGTTCCGCGGTGCACAGCGATGATGTTCTCGATCGCGGTGCAGCCGGCGTTGCCACCGGTAGGATCGCACTGAAGCGCCGCCTGCACTTCCGGCGCATAACCTGCAGCCTTCAGTTCGGCAACGATGCGGTCGCGCACGATGGCATTTTCCGGCGATCCAACCGGATGCGGCCGCTGCTCCTTCAACAGGCTCGAAAGCGTCGCGATTGCCCGTGTCGCGGAAAAAGTACCGGTCGCCGCACCCGAGGGCGCGACAAGCTGCGACTGCCACAAGTAAACCAGCGCCACGGTGATCGCCGTGACGAATGCGAAGACGCCGACAATTCCCCACCGATTGCGTGCCACCCGATTCCCCCTGCGTGTCGTTGCCATCATAGTGGAAACCCGATTCGATCCCGCTGTCGGTGCGGGGGAGCCTGTGGACATCGCGCCAAATCAGTAAACTAGGCGACCCACTGGATGGACATGGACATGGACTCGCGCGAACTCAAGGCGTTATTCGAACTGTTCGGCATCGCGGCCGACAATCCCGGCGCGTGTTCCGGCTCCGGGCAATGGCGCGGCGGCGGTGAGCGCATCGCGTCGATCAATCCTGCGAATGCACGGCCGCTGGCGCACGTCACGCTCACCAGCGCGGACGACCTGGCCGCGGTGATCGCGTCGGCCGCGTCGGCCGCGCGCACGTGGCGCGACGTTCCGGCGCCGCGCCGAGGCGAGGCCGTCCGCCGCTTCGGCAACCTGTTGCGCGAACACAAAGATGCACTGGGCACGCTGGTGTCGCTCGAGAACGGCAAGATCAAAGCCGAAGGCGACGGCGAAGTCCAGGAGATGATCGACATCGCCGACTTCGCCGTCGGCCAGTCGCGCATGCTCTACGGCAAGTCGATGCATTCGGAGCGCGCGGCACACCGCATGTACGAGCAATGGCATCCGCTGGGCGTGGTCGGTGTCATCTCCGCGTTCAATTTTCCGGTCGCTGTCTGGGCATGGAACGCGATGCTCGCCGCGATCTGCGGCAATGCCACCATCTGGAAGCCTTCACCGAAGACACCGCTCGCCGCACTGGCGGTCCAGTCGCTCGCGAATCGCGTGATGTCCGAGTTGTCGCTGCCGTCCATTTTCACATTGGCCATCGCCGGCAACGCCGAAACGCGCGCGCTCGTCGCGGATCCGCGCGTCGCGCTGGTCTCGTTCACCGGGTCGTCTGCCGTCGGCCGCGACATCGCGACGAGCGTCGCGTCGCGCTTCGGCAAGTCTCTGCTGGAATGCGCCGGCAACAACGCGATCATCGTTGCCGAGGATGCGGACCTCGACCTGGTCGTGCCCGCCGTCGTGTTCGGCGCCGTGGGCACCGCAGGGCAGCGGTGCACGACGACACGCCGGCTGATCGTCCACGCCTCGCGTGTCGAACAACTGCTTTCCCGGTTGAAGACGGCGTATGCGCAGGTACGCATCGGCGACCCGTTGGAACCGGCCACGCTGATGGGGCCGCTCATCGATGCCGCCGCCGTGGCGAACTACGAGGCGGCCATCAACGAGGCCACCAAGTCGGGCGGAACGCTGGTTTGCGGCGGCCGCGTACTGCCCGGCCCGGGCTTCTGGGTGGAGCCGGCGATCATCGCCGGCGCACGCAACGAGTGGCCGTGCGTCCAGCGCGAGACGTTTGCGCCGATCCTGTACGTGATGGGCTTCGCGACGGTCGACGAGGCGATCGCGCTCAACAATGCCGTGCCGCAGGGCTTGTCGAGCGCAGTGTTCACGCTGGGCATGCGCACGGCGGAGGCCTTCCTGGCGGCGAGCGGCAGCGATTGCGGCATCGCCAACGTCAACATCGGCACGTCGGGCGCCGAAATCGGCGGCGCGTTCGGCGGCGAGAAGGAAACCGGCGGTGGGCGCGAATCGGGCTCCGACGCGTGGCAGGCCTACATGCGCAGGCAGACCAACACGATCAACTGGAGCCGCGAACTGCCCCTCGCGCAGGGCATCAAGTTCGGCTAGGACTTCTTCGTCGCCGGCTTTTTCGCGGCCGGTTTCTTCACAGCGGGTGTCGTCGCTGCCGGCCGCTTCGCTGCGGTCTTGGCCGACGGTTTTGCCGCGGTCGTCTTGGCGGCCGTCTTCGCGGGCTTCTTCGCTGGCGCCTTCGCGGCGCGCTTTGTTGTTCCGGTGGATTTTCCGGATTTGGCGGCGAGGATTTCCAGCGCCTCTTCGAGCGTCAGCGTCTCCGCCTTGTCAGCGTCGGGTAGTGTCGCGTTGACCGCACCGTGCTTGACGTAGGGACCGTATTTTCCGCTGTGCAATTCAACGGGTGCCTTGGTCTTGGGATGCGCGCCCAGGACTTTCAACGCCGTCGACGGCCGCCCTCCCCGCGCGCGCGCCTTGGTCGGATCCTTGGCCTCGAATTCGAAGCCGACTTTGCCGTCCTTCTGCACCACGAGGAAGGCCTGGAACGGCCGCCGCGTGCGTGACGACACGAACTGCAGCAGGTCGGTCTTCTTCGTCGCGAGCAGCTTTTCCATCTGCGCGCGTTCGATCGGCCGCTGCAGGATCATCCTGCCGGACCGGAAGTCGCAGGTCTTGTCCGGACCGACCGCCTTTTCGCAAACGTAGGCGTTGGGCAGTTCGAATACCCTCGACGCGCACTTGGGACACGTGCCCAGCGGCGTCTGCGCCGAGAAATCCGGCACTTCCCCATCCTCGGTGCCGGTGTCGTTGCCAAAGTCGAACGTGACCTCGTTGGCATCGGTCAGCTTAAGCTTCGCCGAGAACGGCCTTCCCATCTTGCTGCGGAAGCCCTCGAGCGGGCCGATCTCGCGGTCCTTGATCAGCGCATCTGCCTCATGCGGCTCCAACTGCCGGCCGCCGAGGATTTTCCAGAATGCGAAGTCGCAGGCCGGATTCGTGCACTGGAATTTCTTGTATTTCTCGTGCACCTCGCCGATGCCGCACTTCGGGCACGGATTGGCCAGCGTCGCGAAGTCGCCGGGAATCGTGTCGCTCTCATAGCCCTTGGCCTGCCCGACGATGCGTTCTGTCATCGCGACGATTTCGCGCATGAACTCGTCGCGGCCGAGCTTGCCGTGCTCCATCTGCGCCAGCTTGAACTCCCACTCGGCGGTGAGTTCGGGAGAAAACAGCTCGGGGATGCCCAGGCCGTGAAGCAGCGTCATCAGCGAAAACGCCTTGGCCGTGGGAACGAGTTCCTTGCCTTCGCGATAGATATAGCGCTCCGCAATCAAGCCCTCGATGATCGATGCGCGGGTGGCCGGCGTGCCGAGCCCCTTTTCCCGCATCGCCTCGCGCAGGTCGTCGTCCTCGATCAGCTTGCCCGCGCCTTCCATGGCGGAAAGCAGCGTCGCCTCGTTCAGCCGCGGCGGCGGGCGCGTGACGAGCGCGACGACGTCGACCTTCTCGGTGGCGACGACTTCGTTGGGCTGCACTTGCGCAAGCGTGGCCTCGTCGCTCTGCGCTTCCTTGCCGTAGACCGCGAGCCAGCCCGCCGACACCAGCACCTTGCCCTCGGTCTTGAACGGTTGCTTCTCCACGCGCGTGATGCGCGTGGTCAGCAGGAATTCGGCGGGCGGATAGAAGACTGCCAGAAAACGGCGGACCACGAGATCGTAGAGCTTCGTCTCGATCTCGTTCAGGTGCTTGGGCCGCGACAGCGTGGGAATGATCGCGAAGTGGTCGGAGATCTTGGAATTGTCGAAGATGCGCTTGTTGGGCCGCACCCATTTCTGCTTCAGTATCTCTCGCGCGAAGCCGCCGAAGGCGTTGGACTCGGCCAACTCCTCCATCGTGGCTTTCACCGTGCCGATGTAGTCCTCCGGCAGCGCGCGCGCATCGGTGCGCGGATAGGTCAGCACCTTGTGCTTTTCATACAGCGCCTGCGCAAGCGACAGCGTGGTGCGCGCGGAAAAGCCGAAGCGGCCGTTGGCCTCGCGCTGCAGGCTGGTCAGGTCGTACAACAGCGGTGCGCCTTGTGTCGACGGCTTCGACTCCTCGGTGACGATGCCAGGTTTGCCGGCCGTGAGCTCGGCAATCGCCCGCGCGGGCGCCTCCTCCCACAACCTCTCGGCGCGGGCGTCGGGGTCGTCGTCGACCTTGCGGAATTTTTCGTCGAACCAGCGGCCCGTATATTCGCCGCTCGCCGCGCGGAACGTGCCGACCAGTTCCCAGTAGTTGCGCGCGCGGAACGCGCGGATCTTCTCCTCGCGATCGACCAGGATCGCGAGAGTGGGCGTCTGCACGCGGCCAACCGTCGTGAGCTGGAAGCCGCCGGACTTGGAATTGAACGCCGTCATGGCGCGCGTGCCGTTGATGCCGACCAGCCAATCGGACTCGGAGCGGCACACGGCGGCATCGGCCAGCGGCAACATGGCCTCGTCGCTGCGCAGTTGCGCGAATCCATCGCGGATCGCCGCCGGCGTCATCGACTGCAGCCAGAGGCGCTTGATCGGCTTGCCCGATTTCGCGAACTGGACGATGTAGCGGAAGATGAGTTCGCCCTCGCGTCCAGCGTCACAGGCGTTGATCAGCGCGGAGACATCCTTGCGCTTGATGAGCTTGAGAAGCGTCTTCAGGCGTCCTTCGTTCTTCTCGATCGGCTTGAGCGCGAATTTCGACGGGAGCGCCGGCAGGTGCGCGAACGTCCACTTGCCGCGCTTGACCTCCTCGTCCTCGGGCATGCCGATCTCGAGCAGGTGTCCCACGGCCGACGACACGACATGCTTGTCGCTTTCGAAGTAGTCGTCGTGCTTGGCGAAGCCGCCCAGCGCGCGCGTGATGTCGGCGGCGACGGAGGGCTTTTCGGCAATGATGAGGGTCTTGGACACGGGCTGGTCGCTGCTAAGGGACGCCGATACTAACCGGGCAGGGACGACCCCGGCAAGAAAACGCGGAATTCGGTCGGCCCAACGCGCGCGCGTGCGCGAGGCGCGCGCGCCCACGCGCGAGAGCGTCCGGTGTTCACGATCGGTGCAGGCGTTGCCAGAGCCCGCCGGGAATTGCCGCCACTCGCCCCGTCAACTCGAGGTTGGTGAGCGCCGCCACGACGACATCCGACGGCAGCGCGGTTCGCGCCACCAGTGTATCGACGTCGGCGGAGTCGCCGCCCAGCACCTCGAGCACGCTGCGCTCAGGATCCTTCGCCGGCGTTTCGTTCTGCGCATTCGCGTCAGCGGCAAGCGTTGTCATGCCCAGTTCCTCGAGGATGTCCTGCGCCGTCTGGACGAGCTTGGCGCCTTCGCGAATCAGCTTGTGGCAACCCTTGGACAATGGCGAGTGAATCGAGCCCGGAATGGCGAACACTTCGCGGCCCTGGTCGCCCGCGTAGCGCGCGGTGATAAGCGAACCCGACGATAGCGCGGCCTCCACCACCAGCACGCCGCGGGAGAGTCCGCTGATCAGTCGATTGCGGCGCGGAAAATTCTTGTCCCTAGGCGGCGTCCCCGGCGGGAACTCGGAGAGCAAGCCTCCGCGTTCGGCAATCCGATGCGCGAGTTCGCGATTGGTCGCCGGATAGACGCGATCGAGACCGGTGCCGACGACGGCGAGCGTGGAACCGGCGGCCGTCAGCGCACCGGCATGCGCGGCAGCGTCGACGCCGATTGCCAAGCCTGACACGATGGTGAGTCCGGCCTGCGCCAACGCGTGCGCGAAAGCGCGTGCATTCTCGGCGCCTTGCACCGTCGCGTTGCGGCTGCCGACGATCGCCAGCGCCGGGCGATTGAGGAGCTCGCGGCGTCCGACAAAGTAGAGTGCGGGGGGCGCAAAACCCAGCTCAAGGAGCGCTTGCGGATAGTCCGGATCATCCCAGGCAATGATTTCGTGGGCAGGGTCGGCGAGCCACGCGCGGGTGGCCGTCAGCGCGTCCTCGTCGATGGGTTCGCGGATGCGCGCGGCGACGACGTCCGGTACGACCGCACCGAGTTGCGCACGTGTGGCGTCGAGAACGGAAGCCGGATCGCCGAACGCGTGCAGCAGTGCGACCAGCGACTGGTGGGGCAGGGCCTTGAGCGACAACGTCGCCCAGGCCTCCGGGATCGAGGCGGCGACGGACATGGGCAAAGGATGCGCGGCGACCGGGGCTCGTCGCTATCGGACGAATGGCTGACTGCGGGCCGACCGCGTGGCTTAAGGCGTGCGGCCGTAGTCGCCGGGACGAACCGGTTCGGTAGTGTTGAGCAGGACCGCGTACGACACGTAGTCGAACGTGCGGAACACAAACATCAGTCCCGTGCGCTCGTCGGCCGGCGAGATCAGCACAGACGGCGTGAATACCGTAGTCGGGTCCAGGAAGCGCAGGATCGCCGACTGTTGCTTCGACGGGCGCGGGTCGGGGATCGGTTCGACCGAACGGTACACAGCCAGCACGTTGCCGGGCTGCAGCCCGGCCGCCGTACCCTTGTCGATGGTAATGACGTAGCCGCGGCCGGTCTCGGTGTTGGTGAACGGCACCTTCAGAATGGTTGCGGCGATCTCCTTGTCCGGCGCGCGGGGCACGTAGTTCGCCACCGTCTCGCGCGGCGCCGGCACGAGCCGGTCGCCGACTAGAACCTCCAGGTCCGCCGACTCGATGCGCACCGTGGCGAGCTCGCCGAATTTCTCGACGCGCGCCGTGCCGATGAACTTGCTCTCATAGCCCAGCACGTTGACGCCGTCGAGCGAGGTGATCGGGGGACCGGGGCGATAGATGTACCAGTAGTCGCCCGCCTTCGGATCCAGCCCGGCGACGTAGACGATGTCGCCGCGGCCACGAACCAGGCGTGCGGCGTTGCGTCCGGAAAGTATCTCCGCCGTGTTGGCCAGTCCGTCGGGTCCTGTGACGAGGTTCTTCGACAGGTACGGTTCGAGGTCGCCCGGCGGAATCGAGGGAATGACCTCGATGTCGAGTGCCGATGCGCGGGTCTGTGGCGAAACGCGAATGCCGTTGCGCGTCAGTGACAGTTGCGGCTGGCCGTCCACGTAGTCGAGCCGGACGACGTCGCCCGGATAGATCAGGTGCGGGTTCTTGATCTGGTCGCGGTTCATCCGCCAGATGTCGGGCCAGCGCCACGGGTCCTTGAGGAACTTGCCGGAGATGCCCCAGAGGGTGTCGCCTTTTTGCACCGTATAACTCGATGGCGCCTTGTCCGCGATCTGCAGGCCCTGCGGATTCTGCGCTTCGGCCACGGTGCCGAAGACAAGCGTGCCCGCCGCGGCGATGACCGCGAGCAGGTGTCTCGCTGTGGTAAACTGTTGAACCATAACGGCTCTTCCCTAGGTTACCGCAAGGGGCGATCTATGCCGACGTCCTAAACCAACGTCCTAAATCGCCGCAAAATAAGGACTTAACAGGGATTCTGCATCCGGCACCTGCATTTGGCAAGCTATGGCGCTACTTCCCATACTGGAATACCCCGACCCGCGTCTCAAAAAAGTCGCGGCGGCGGTCACGGCCTTCACGCCCGACGTCGTCCGGCTGGTCCGCGACATGGCCGAAACCATGTACGCGGCGCCCGGCGTCGGCTTGGCCGCGACCCAGGTCGACGTGCACAAGCGGATCATCGTCATCGACGTTTCCCACGCCCGGGACGAACTGGTGGTGCTGGTCAATCCGGAAATCATCGCTGCCTCCGGCGAAATCGAATGTGAGGAGGGCTGCCTTTCGGTGCCCGGGTACTTCGACAAGGTCGTTCGTGCGGCGCAAGTCACCGTCCGCGCCTGGGACGAGCACGGCAAGCCGTTCGAGCGCACCGCCGAGGAAATGCTCGCCGTATGCGTGCAGCACGAAATGGACCACCTCGTGGGCAGGATGTTTGTCGACTACCTCTCGCCGCTGAAGCGCGCCCGGCTCAAGAACAAGCAGCGCAAGAAACAGCGGCTCGCGGGTTGATTCCGCCGGTACGCGCGCAATGAGGGTCGGCTTTGCCGGCACCCCGGGCTTTGCCGCCCAGGCGCTGCACGCCATCCTTGCGGACAGCTTCGAAGTCCCTCTGGTGCTCACCCGGCCCGACCGGCCCAAAGGGCGCGGCCTGCACGCCGAGCCGTCGCCCGTCAAACGCCTTGCCGGTGAGCGAGGGATGCCCATCCTGCAACCCGCCACGCTCAAAACGGAAGACGCGCGAACGCCGTTGCTTGCAGTGCCGCTCGACGTGCTGGTGGTGGCGGCCTACGGATTGATCCTGCCGCCCGCCGTCCTTTCCTGGCCCCGCTACGGCTGCCTCAACATCCACGCCTCGGCGCTTCCGCGCTGGCGCGGCGCGGCGCCCATTCAGCGCGCCATCGCCGCCGGCGATACCGCCACCGGCGTAACGATCATGCAAATGGATGCCGGGCTCGATACCGGAGCCATGGTCGAGCTTGTCCCGGTGCCGATCGACCCGCGCGAGACCGCGACGACGCTGCACGACAAGCTGGCCGCCGCCGGTGCCGCCGCCGTCGTGCGGGTGCTGCGGCGCCTGGTGCGCGACGGCGTGCTGACCGCGACACCGCAGCCCGCGGCGGGCGCCACCTATGCCGCCAAGGTCGAGCGCGCCGATGCCGTCATCGATTGGTCAAGCCCCGCCGACGTGATCGACCGCCAGATCCGCGCCTTCGATCCGGTGCCCGGAGCGGCCACTCACTTCGGCGCCTTGGCTGTCAAGGTCTGGCGCGCCGATCCGGTTGCGCGTGAAAGTGCCGCTCCGGCGGGCAGCGTCGTCGCCAACGACAACGACGGCATCGACGTGGCATGTGGTCAAGGCGCATTGCGGCTGCGAGAGGTTCAGCCGGCCAGCGGCAAGCGCATGGCGGCGTCCGCCTTTGCCGCCGGGCACGGTGTAGTACCGGGCACTCGTTTTGGCGCGCCCGCAGCCTCCTGACAATGCAAATCGAACAGCAGCAGGCGGCCCGGGCCGTTTTGCATGTCTTCGACGGCATGGCGCTCCCGACGGCGCTCGCGGCGGTCGACGATGGTTCGGCGCTGCGCGGCCGGACGCTGGTGCAGGAACTCGCCTATGGAACATTGCGCCATTGGGGCCGCTGCGAAGCGCTGACCCGGGCGCTGGCGACCAAGCCCGTCACCGACGCGTCGCTCGCTGCGCTGGTTGCCGTCGCGCTGTATCAGCTCGACCACACCGATGCGCCCCCGTTCGCCGTGGTCGACCGCGCGGTCGACGCCGCAGGCACCCTTGCCCGCCCGCAGGCGAAGGCGCTGGTCAATGCGATGCTGCGGCGCTACCTGCGCGAACGCGACGCGCTGAACGCGCAGGTTGTCGCGGCCAGCCCGGTCGCCCGCTGGTCCTATCCGCGCTGGTGGATCGGCCGCGTCGAAGCGGACCATCCGCTGCATTGGCAGACGATTCTCGCGGCCGGCAACGAGCGTCCGCCGCTCACGCTGCGCGTCAATCGCCTGGTCGGAACGCGGGAGGCGCTGCTCGCGGCATTCACGGCGGCGGGAGTGGCAGCAAGCGCCGCGGGCGCCGAAGGGGTCATCGTCGATCCGCCGCGGCCCGTGACCGCGCTGCCCGGATTCGCCGATGGCGCCTTCGCGGTTCAGGACCTGGGTGCGCAACTGGCAGCGCCGATACTCGCGCCGCGCGACGGCATGCGGGTGCTGGACGCTTGCGCCGCGCCCGGGGGCAAGTCCGCGCACCTGCTGGAAGTTGCGCAAATCGAGCTGACCGCCCTCGATCGCGACGAGGCGCGGCTGCCGCGCGTCCATGAAAACCTGGCACGACTGAAGCACGCTTCACGCGACGTGCGCGTGGTCGCCGGCGACGCGGGGGAGCCCTCCACGTGGTGGGATGGCCAGGCATTCGATCGCATCTTGGCCGATATGCCGTGCACCGCGTCGGGCATCGTGCGCCGCCACCCGGACGCCAAGTGGCTGCGGCGCAAATCCGACCTGGCGGACCTGATGGGGAAACAGCAGCGCATCCTGCGGGCGCTATGGCCGTTGCTTGCTCCCGGGGGCAGGCTGCTTTATGCGACGTGTTCAGTGTTTTCTGGTGAAAACGAGCATGGCGTACGCGACTTCATGGCCGAAACACCCGGGGCGTTGCGCGAAACCATCAGATTCGACGCCGAAGTCGCCCGGGAAGTAGGCCAACTCTTGCCTTCCGGGAAGGGCTCGCGCCACAATCAGGACGGTTTCTTCTACGCGCTGCTCCGCAAGGCCTGACGCGGGCCGGGTTGGCTGTAATGGCCATGTTCCCCCCGTCGCAATCGTGGCGGTCCCCTAGCCGCGCCGCCGGAACCGACCCTTGATTGTCTCCGGCATGCCGTTCCGCTACCCCTTCCTTGTCGTGCCCCGCTCGCCGCGCGCTCAATGCCGGCAGGCGGCGCTCGCCGTTCTGGCGCTACTGCTGGCGGCAGTTAGCTGGCTCGCCACGCCGGCGCTGGCCGACTCCATCCCGGTCAGGGCGGCCGAGCTCAGGATCGAGGAAGGCGAAGTCCTGCTGAATGCCGAATTCGAATTCTCGCTGAACCCGACGCTCGAGGATGCGCTGGAAAAAGGCATTCCCCTCTATTTCGTCATCGACTTCGAGCTCACGCGCGGACGCTGGTACTGGCTGGACGAAAAGGTGGCGCAGACGGCGCTGGTCTACCGGGTTTCCTACAATGCGCTGACCCGCCAGTACCGGGTCGCGAGCGGCTTGCTTTCGCAGACCTTCAATTCGCTGGAGGAAGTCGAGCGCTTCATCGGGCGGATCACGTCGCGGCACGTGGTGGCCGCCGACGCGCTGACCAAGGGCTCCAAGTACGAAGCCGCGGTGCGCCTGCGCCTGGACGTGAATCAATTGCCGAAGCCGTTCCAGGTCAATGCGCTGGCGTCTCGCGAGTGGACGCTCGGCTCCGACTGGCAGCGCTGGAGCTTCACGCCATGAGCCCCGCGAACGCAGTGGGCGTGGGGGTCGTTCCATGAGCGCGTTGCCGGGCAAGCGCGGCCTGCGCTGGCTGCTGCTGGTATCGGCGTCGCTGTCGGCCATCGCGGTCTTCCTGCTCGCCACGGCGACGGCGAACACCGCGCTGTTCGCCCAAGGTTACGACACGCTTCTCGTCGTCAATGGCGTGCTGGTCGCGCTGTTGATGCTCGTCGTCGGCTGGCAACTCTGGCAGCTGCGGCGCAACCTGAAGGCCGGCGTCTTCGGCTCGCGGCTCGCGGTGCGCCTGGTGTTCCTGTTCGCGCTGGTCGCCGGTTTGCCCGGCGCGCTCGTGTACGCGGTGTCGGCGCAATTCATCGGCCGCAGCATCGAGAGCTGGTTCGACGTGCGCGTGGATCGCGCGCTCGACAGCGGATTGACGCTTGCCGACAGTTCCCTCAAGTACCTGCTCAACGACACGTCGAACAAGGCCACGCAGTTGGCCGTTGGGCTATCCGACGCGCCGGGCAACCTGTCGATGGCGTTGAATCGCGCCGCCGAACAGGCGAACGTTTACGAGGCGACATTGTTCACATCGACCGGCGGCGTGCTGGCGGTCGCCGGCACCGGAGGCTCGCGCGCGACACCCGAGCCGCCGCCGCCGGAAGCGCTCCGACTCGCGCGCTTGCAGCAGCCTTACAAGAAGATCGAGGAAACTGGAGAGGGCGGCCTGGCGCTGCGCGTCGTGGTGCCGGTGAATACTGACGACGCGGCCAATCCCCTCAAGCTGTTGCAGGTGATCGAGCCGGTGCCCAAGGCATTGGCGCAGGAAGCCGAACGCGTGCGCTCCGGGGTTCGCGACTACCGCGAGCTCACGCTGCTGCGGCAGGGTTTAAAGCAGCTCTACCAGCTGACGCTTCTGCTGACGCTGCTGCTGGCGCTGACGACGGCGCTCGGCCTCGCGGTGATCCTGTCCGAACAATTCGCAGCACCGCTGGGCCTTCTCGCCGAGGGCACGCGTGCGGTCGCGCAGGGTGACTTCACGCGCCGCCCGCCGGTCGTCTCGCGGGACGAACTTGGCGTGCTCACCGAGTCGTTCAACACGATGACGGAGCAACTGGCCGAAGCCCATGGCAAGACCGAAGACAGCCGCCGCGCGACCGAGACGGCACGCGCGTATCTGGACAGCATTCTCGGCAACCTGTCGTCGGGCGTTCTCGCGTTCGATGAGCGGCATCGTCTGCGCACGGTCAATCCGAGCGCCGCGGTGATCCTGCAGCAGCCCCTCGCGGAATTGATCGGGATGCCGCTGTCGGACTGGGGCAAGCGCCTTCCGGCGCTGGCGTCGTTCGCCGAGCTGGTTGCCGAAGGCTTTCGTGGCGGCCGCGACGGGCAATGGCAGCGGGAGGCCGAGGTGGGCGTGGCCAATCTCACGCGGACACTGCTGATGCGCGGAACGCCGCTGCCCGGAACGCCGGTCGCCGCGGGTTTCATCGTGGTCTTCGACGATGTATCCGAACTGGTGCAGGCGCAGCGGGATGCCGCGTGGGCGGAAGTCGCCAGGCGCCTGGCCCACGAGATCAAGAACCCGCTGACTCCGATCCAGCTTTCAGCGGAGCGTCTCGCAGTCAAGCTCGCCGGAAAACTCGAGGGCCCGGACCAGGACACCCTGAAGCGCGGCACGCAGACGATCGTGTCGCAGGTCGCCGCGATGAAGAACATGGTCGACGATTTCGCCATCTATGCGCGGCAGCCGCGGCCGGGACAGCTGCAGCAGGTCGATCTGGCGGCCCTCTTGCTCGACGTGCTGGGTCTGTACGACAATCTGCGCCCGCACGTTGCGTTATCCTTGCCCGAAGCGCCGGTCATGGTTCAGGGCGAGCCCACCCGCCTGCGGCAGGTGTTTCACAATCTCCTCTCGAACGCGGTCGACGCGCAGGTCGACGTGGCCGAGCCGCATTTTGCGATCGCGTTGACCGCTGGTAGCACCGAGGCCACGCTCACCTTTGCCGATGCCGGGCCGGGTTTTGCGGCGGATGTGCTGGAACACGCGTTCGAGCCGTATGTGACGACGAAAGCGAAAGGAACGGGCCTGGGCCTTGCGATAGTGAAAAAGATCATCGATGAGCACGGCGGACGTGTCGTGCTCGACAACGCGCAGCCTACCGGCGCGCGCGTGACGCTGCATTTTCCGACCCTGCCGGCCGCAAAACCCGCCGCCGCAGCGGCCTGACGGAAGAGTCAATGGCACCATTGCATCGGGAAATACTCATTGTCGACGACGAAGTCGGCATCCGCGAATTGCTGTCGGAGATCCTCCAGGACGAAGGCTATCGCGTCGCGACGGCCGAGAACGCGGGCGAGGCGCGCGCTTATCGGCTGAAGCAGCAGCCTGCCTTGGTGCTGCTGGACATCTGGATGCCGGACACCGATGGCGTGACCTTGCTGCGCGAGTGGGCGGGCAGCGGGTTGCTGACGATGCCGGTCGTGATGATGTCCGGGCACGGCACGATCGAAACCGCGGTCGACGCCACCAAGATCGGGGCGTTCGACTTCCTCGAAAAGCCGATCGGCCTCTCCAAGCTGCTTGCCACGATCGCGCGCGCGTTCAAAGTCGCCGCGACGCAGGAGCCTCGGCATGTGTCGCTGACCGCGCTGGGCGGCGGTACCGCCGTGCGGGAGACCGAACGCGCGCTGGATCAATTGGTCGCCGCGCGTCGCGCGATACTGATCGTCGGCGAGGCGGGCGCCGGGCACGACATTGCGGCGCGCGCGCTGCAGATGCCCGACGCGCCGTGGATCGCGCTGGCCAACGGAACGCGGCTGACCGCGAATCCACAGGCGCTGATCGAGGAGGCGCACGAAGGCACGCTGTATTGCGCAGAGATAGGACAGTATTCCAAGGCCGAGCAGAAGGGCCTGGCCTTCCTGTTGCCCAAGCTCGAGCGCCACGATGTGACGCTCGTCTGCACGAGCGCGGAACCACTGGGCAACCTCGCCGCCGAGGGCAAGTTCGACGCAGCGCTACTGGCGCAGCTGTCCGCAGGAGCGATCATGCTCCCGCCGCTGCGCACGCGGCGCGAGGACATCCCGCCGCTGATCGAACGCTTCTGGCGCGATGCGAACAAGGGCACGACGCCGCAGCCGCTGCTGTCCGCGCTACCCCCTGCCGCGCTTACCGCGCTCTCCAACGCGTATTGGCCGGGCAATCTCGATCACCTGGCCGGCGTCGTTCAGAACCTGGTGCTGCTGCGCGGTGAGGTCACGGTCGACCTCGTGAAACGCCTGCTCGGCGAGGCTGCCGCGCCCAATCCGTCGCTTGCGCCCGAAATCACTGCGCACTTCTTCGAGATCCCGCTGCGCGAGGCGCGCGAGGCGTTCGAACGCATCTATTTCGAGCAGCTGCTGGGCAAGGAGCAGAGCAACATGAGCAAGGTCGCGGAAAAAGCGGGCCTCGAACGCACACACCTTTATCGCAAGCTGAAGCAGCTCAACATCCGCTTCTCGCGCCGCACGGACGAAACGCCGACCTAGTCGCCGGGCATTGGCCGCAACGCCCAACGTGAGCACTTCCATTCCTGCCAAGCACCGGATGTCCGCCCTCGTGGTCGGCGCCATCGGCGTCGTCTACGGCGACATCGGCACCAGTCCGCTGTATACGCTGCGCGAAGCATTCCACGGGCCGCATGCGCTGCCGCTGACCCCGGTTAACGTGCTGGGCGTGCTGTCGGTGATCTTCTGGGCGCTCATCATCGTCGTAACGTTCAAATACGTGACGCTGGTGCTGCGCGCCGACAACAACGGCGAGGGCGGCGTGCTGGCGCTGACTGCGCTTGTCTCGCGGGGATTGGAAGGGCAGCCGCGGCGGCGCTGGTGGCTGGTCGGGTTCGGCATCTTCGGCGCGGCGATGTTCTACGGTGACGGCATGATCACGCCGGCGATTTCGGTGCTGTCCGCAGTCGAAGGGCTCGAGATCATGGCACCGGGACTGCATCCTTTCATCGTGCCGACGACCATCGGCATTCTCGTCGCGCTGTTCGCGATCCAGCGTCACGGCACCGGCCGCGTCGGTGCGCTGTTCGGTCCCGTGATGTGCTTGTGGTTTGTCGTGATCGCGGTCCTGGGCGCGCTGGGCGTCGCACGCCAGCCCGGCGTGCTCGCCGCGATCAACCCGCAGTACGCGGTCGGGTTTTTCGTGGATCACCCGACGCTTTCCTTCCTCGCCCTCGGCGCGATCGTGCTGGCGGTGACCGGCACCGAGGCGCTCTACGCCGATATGGGACATTTCGGCAAGTCGCCAATACGCCGCGCGTGGGCCCTGTTCGTCATGCCGGCGCTGGTGCTCAACTACTTTGGGCAGGGGGCGCTGATCCTGGCGGACCCCTCAGCGGTGAAGAACCCGTTCTATCTCCTGGCGCCGGCATGGGGGCTGTTGCCGCTGGTGATGCTGGCGACATGCGCGACGGTGATCGCGTCGCAAGCGGTGATTTCCGGCGCATTCTCGCTGACGCGGCAGGCGATCCAGATGGGATATTGCCCGCGGCTGACGATCACGCACACGTCGGAGCGGCAGATCGGGCAGATCTACATCCCGTTCATCAACTGGGCGCTGCTGATCGCGGTGATCCTGCTCGTGATCGGATTCAGGAGCTCGAGCAATCTCGCCGGCGCGTACGGAATCGCGGTGACGCTGGCGATGCTGATCGATTCGATTTCGCTGTTTGTGGTCATGCGGCGCCTGTGGCGGTGGCCGACTGCGCTTGCAACGGTCATCGCCGTCCCGTTCTTTGTAATCGACGTCGCGTTCCTGGCGTCGAACTCGCTCAAGATCCCCGAGGGCGGATGGTTCCCGATCTTGAGCGGCATCGTCGTGTTCACCGTGCTCACGACGTGGAAGCGCGGCCGCGCCATCCTGATGAAGCGCCTCTCCGACGACGCGATGCCCCTCGACCTGTTCATCCAGAGCGTGGAAGCGTCGCCCCCCACGCGTGTCGAGGGCACGGCGATCTTCCTCACCTCGTCGCTCAATTCGGTGCCACACGCACTGCTGCACAACCTGAAGCACAACAAAGTGCTGCACGAGCGTATCGTGTTCCTGACCGTCGTGACCGGCGACGTTCCGACGGTGCCGGACGACGAACGCTACGAGGCCAAGCCGCTGGGCTGCGATTTCTTCCAGATCATCGCGCACTACGGCTTCAAGGACGACCCGGACATCCCGGAACTCCTCGACGAGTGCGGACGCCGCGGATTCGTCTTCGACATGATGGAGACGTCGTTCTTCGTGTCGCGGGAAACGCTGATTCCCACCGTGGCCCCCGGCATGGCGCTTTGGCGCGAGAGGCTGTTCGTGTCGATGTCCAAGAACGCGACCAAGGCGTCGGACTTCTTCCGCATTCCGTCCAATCGCGTCGTGGAACTGGGCACGCAGGTCGAGCTCTAGGCTGCCTATGAGCCTCCGCGGCAAAATTTTCCGGTAGCCTGCGCGCGGGACCTCCCCCAGTCAAACTTGTCGTCGCGGGCGCAAAAAAACGCCGGCTCGGGGCCGGCGTCGTGTTGGTGCAGCAGTGGCGCGTCGTTACATGGCGTGCGCCATCTGCCCGCGGATCGTCTTCATTGCCTTGCTTTCGATCTGGCGGATCCGCTCGGCGGACACGCCATACTCGTCGGCCAGTTCCTGCAATGTCGACGTCGAATCGTCCTCGCGCAACCAACGCGCCTCGATGATGCGGCGGCTGCGGTCGTCGAGCTTCGCGAGCGCCGTGTTGAGTCCTTTGGTGCGATTCTGGGCGTTCTGCTTGCGCTCGAGGATCTTGCCCGGCTCGTCGTCGCTGTCCGTCAGGTAGGCGATCGGCGATACGCTGTTCTCCTCGTCGCCCGGCGTCGGATCGATCGATACGTCGCGACCGGTCAGGCGCGTTTCCATCTCCACCACTTCCTCCGGCTTGACGCCCAAATCCTTGGCAATGGCCTTGGCCTCGGCAACCGACAACGCGGCCGTGGTCGCCTTCATGCTGCGCAGGTTGAAGAACAGCTTGCGCTGCGCTTTGGTCGTGGCGACCTTGACCAGCCGCCAGTTGCGGAGGATGTATTCATGCATTTCGGCACGGATCCAATGCAGCGCGAACGAGACCAGGCGAACGCCGCGATCGGGGTCGAAACGGCGCACGGCCTTCATGAGACCGACGTTCCCTTCCTGGATCAGGTCGGCCTGGGGCAGACCGTAGCCAATGTAGTTGCGAGACACCGCAACGACCAGGCGAAGGTGTGACAGGACCAGCGAACGCGCCGCGTCGATGTCGTCGTGTGCCTGCAGGCGACGTCCCAGCGCGGTCTCCTGTTCCTGCGTAAGCAGCGGGAACCGGTTCACCGCCTGGATGTAGTGATCGAGGCTGCCCAGCGACGCGGGGGTAGGGAAAGCCAGGGTCGTACTCGTCATGCCATGCCTCCGGGTTTGAGGTGTCGCCGATGCTCGTTCGAGCAGCAACCGCGAACCACCGAATTGATTTTAGCACTCGGGACGTTGGAGTGCTAAGTGTGCGGCAAGTTCCCGACTAAATCAATCGGGTTTAAGATCGGACACCGGCGATGGTAGTGGTGCGTTTGCCAGCATGAGAACCCGAACCTATGAAAACCAACGATTGCAACGATGGTGAGTGGTCACTCTCTGCCGGCCTTGGCGCGGTATCGCTGCTGCCGGTAGCGGTCGCTAACCTCTACAATGGCAGCCCGCTCTCAGTGGATTTCGACCCTAGTTGCGACCCATGGTTCGTCACGGCATATCGACCCGCGGAGAGATCTACGTCGCCCTGGTGCTGATCGCCGGGGCGGCACTCTGGCTGTTCACGCCGGCCCTGGCCCAACCCGAGAATTATTTTCCGTTCGCGGACCAGCGGGCGTGGCTCGGAATCCCCAACGCGGCCGATGTCCTTTCCAATCTGGCATTCGTGGCCGTCGGCGTAGTCGGGCTGTATCGATTACTAAGGGGGGTGCGGCCGCTTGCGCCGGTGGTCCGTCTTAGCCTCGGGGTACTCTTCGTGGGCCTTTTCGCGACTGGCTTCGGATCCGCCTACTTCCACTGGAATCCAACGAACGACACCCTGGTCGGCGATAGGCTGCCGATGACTGTCGTGTTTGCCGGCGTGTTCGGCGCGATGCTGGCTGAGCGCATCAGCAGCCGCAGCGGCCTCGCTGTCCTGCTTCTGATGCTGGTCGTCGGCCCGGGCAGCGTGTTGTACTGGCATGCCACCGGCGACCTGTCGCTGTACGCGGTGATCCAGTTCGGCGGCATGGCGGCGATTTTGTTGTTGCTGAGCCTGACACCGCGCGGCGGTGATCCGTTTCCGTGGTGGGCGTTGATTGCCTGGTATGGCGTCGCCAAGATCGCGGAGTTCGGCGATCTCTATATCTGGAACGCGACCCGCGAGTTGTTCGCCGGACACATGCTGAAGCATCTGGCGGCCGCGGCGGGGGGGCTGGCAATCGCGAATGCCTTGCGCGGGCCATCTCCTTCGCCGCGAAGAACCTAGCGCGGCAGCGTGTTCTTGTAGACAGTCCCGTCCTTCATGATGACCACGAAGTTGCGCCCGGGATCGGCGATGAGGTTGATGTTCTCGACCGGGTTGCCATCGACGAGCAACAGGTCTGCCAGTGCGCCCTCCTCCACCACGCCAAGCTTGCCGCGATAGGGGCTGCGCTTGCCGGAGAGCTTGAGCAGTTCGGCATTGGTCCCGGTGGCCATGACCAGCACTTCCGCGGGCGTGTAGTAGCGGGTCAGGCTGGCCAGAAGCGCTCCCTGCTGCTCCGCGAGCGCCTGCGAGAAGAGGACGTCGGTGCCGAACGCCGTCTTGATCTTGTATTTTTTCGCCAAGTTGTAGGCGACGTCCTGGCCGGCGAGCACTTCCTGAAACTTGAGCCGTTCATCGGAACCGGGCGGAAAGACGTCGGCCATTTGAGGCGGAAACGGCTGGATGCTGAGCCAGATTCCCCGTTCGGCTAGCAGCCGGGCGGTGGGCTCGTCCATGAGATGGCCGTGTTCGATGACCTTCACGCCGGCCTCGACCGAGCGCCGAATCGTTTCCGGCGTGTACGCGTGCACGGTGACGTACGTGCCCCAGTTCTCGGCTGCTTCGACGGCGGCGCGGAGCTCGGGCGTGGTGAAAGTGGCAACGTCGAGTGGACTGTGAGGGGACGCCACGCCGCCGCCCGCGGTGAGCTTGATGTGGGAAGCGCCCTGCATGAGCTGCTCCCGCGCTCGGATACGAACCTCGTCGGGGGTGTCGGTCACGATGCTCGCCCCCAGCGCCTCCTGGCGAACAGGCGGTCCGCCGATCACGCGCGGCAGGTCGATGGGCTCGCGAAAGTCGCCGTGACCGCTGGTGACGGTGAGGATCGCTCCCGATGGGAAGATGCGTGGTCCGGCGATGACTCCCTCGTCGATGGCGCGCTTGAGCGCGAACGACGGTCCGCCGACGTCGCGGACGGTCGTGAATCCGCGCATCAGCGTGGTCGTGGCTTCTGCGCCCGCGAGAAGGGTGAGGTAGCCGAGGTCCGAGGTCATCAACATGGGGGGCGTCGGCCGCACCAGCATGGTGTGCCAATGGTTGTCGATCAACCCCGGCATCAGCGTGCGCCCGTTGCCCGCGATCACCGTGGTGCGCGCGTCGGGCTCGATCGCAATGGGGTCCGCGGAAATGCGCGCGACGGTGTGCCCCTTGACCAGCACATTGGTCGGCCCGGACAACGCGCCGCTTTTGCCGTCGAAGACGCGCACGTTCTGGAACAGCGTGACCGGTGCCGACGGCGCCTGCTGCGCCATGCACACGCTGCACGCGGCTGCGAACAGCGCCGCGGCAATCCCCAACCTGGGCACGGTGACCATCATGGGCATCCTTCGGAAGCATTTGAAGGGTCCGGACACGCCGCAAGGCGTCGCTGCAACCGGCAGCGAGAATTCTAGCAAGCCCGGACCCGCAGGCTAGAATCCCGTCACTTCGAATTCGCATATGCGTACGCATGAAAAGCACTGAATCCCGCCGCCTGGCGCCGACGTTGGCAAGTCGTGTCGCAGGTGCGCTGCGCGCCCTGGCCCGCGGGGTCGCGCATGTCTTCTCTGCGGCGCTGTTGATCTGGGCAGCGCTGGCAATCAATTATTCGAACTTGCCGTGGCCATGGCTTCGTCTGATATTGGCGGTGGCGTTCGCGGCATTCGGCATCTGGGCGCTGTGGATTGCGCACAAGCCAAGCATGCGCTGGGTGGTCGCGGGACTCTTTCTCGTCGTGTGCGCCTGGTGGGCAACGATCCTGCCATCGCACGACCGCGATTGGCGCCGCGACGTCGCGGTGATGCCGCACGCCGTCGTCGACGGCGACAGGGTGCGTATCACGGGTGTTCGCGATTTCGACTACCAGAGCCGTAACGACTTCACGCCGCGCTACGTGGAGCGCGAAGTATCGTTGTCGCATCTGACCGGAGTGGACTTCTACGTGTCCTTCTGGATGGAGGGCCCGATCGGGCACACGTTCTTAAGCTTCATGTTCGACAACGCTCCGCCGCTTGCCGTCTCGATCGAGACGCGGCCCGAGGCGCACGAAGGCTATTCGCCGCTGGCGTCGATGTTCAAGCAATATGAACTCATCTACGTCGTCGGCGAAGAGCGCGACCTGGTCCGCCTGCGCACCAATTACCGCGACGAGGAATTGTTTCTGTACCACCTGGCGGTTTCGCCGGCGGCTGCGCGGCGGCTGTTCCTGGTGTACGTCGAGCGGATCAACGAACTCTACGCGCAGGCCGAGTGGTATCACCTGCTTTCCAACAGTTGCACCATCAACATCGTCAGGTATGCGAATGTTGCCGGACGGACGGGTGGACTCGATATCCGGCACGTGCTGAACGGTTTGATCGACCGCTACTTCTACAACACGGGCCTCGTCAACACGTCGCTGGGTTTCGACGAGTTGCGCCGTCGCTCCAACATCACGGAGATTTCACGCGCGGCGGGCAACGGCGACGATTTCCCGCAGCGGATACGCGCGAACCTTCCGCCGGCGCGCCCCTGACGTCAGGCCGATTGAGGCAGCAGCGCGTCGACGAACTCACGCGCGACGAACGGGCGCAGATCGTCGACCGCCTCGCCCACACCGATGAACCGCAGCGGCACCGGATGCTGCCTGGCGATTGCGGCGACAACGCCGCCGCGGGCGCTTCCGTCCAGTTTCGTGACGATGAGACCCGTGAGGCCGACGGCTTCGTCGAACGCCCTCACCTGCGCAAGCGCGTTCTGGCCGGTGTTGGCGTCGAGGACGAGCATCACCTCGTGCGGCGCACCCGCTTCGGCCTTGCCCAGGACGCGCTTCACCTTGCGCAATTCCTCCATCAGGTGCGCCTGCGTCGGCAGGCGTCCAGCCGTATCCGCGAGCACGATATCGATCCCGCGCGCCCGCGCGGCAGCCACGGCGTCGAACATGACTGCAGCCGGGTCACCGCCGGCCTGCTGAATTACAGCGACGCCGTTACGCTCGCCCCACACTACGAGCTGCTCGCGCGCCGCGGCACGAAACGTGTCTCCCGCCGCGAGCAGCACGGAAAGGTTTTGAGACTGCAGCCACTTCGCGAGCTTGCCGATCGATGTCGTCTTGCCGGCCCCGTTGACGCCGGTAAGCATGATGACGAAAGGCCGCTGTGTCCCTATGACCAGCGGCTGTTCGAGCGGCGCGATCAGTTCTGTCATCGCTTCCGCCAGCGTTTCGCGCGGATCGGCATTCGCGCCCGCGCGCTTCCAGCGCACGCGCAGCGCCTCCAGCAGTTGGTCCGTCGCATCGACGCCCACATCGGCGCCGAGCAATGCGTTCTCCATTTCTTCCAGCGCCGCGTCGTCCAGCACGCGACGCACGAAGACGTCGCCGAGCGCAACGGCGATCTTCTCGCGCGATAGACCGAGCCCCGCTTTGAGGCGCTCGGTCCACGACGGCTTGTCCGGCGCGGGTGTTTCGGCGGGGGCTTTCCTGAACAGGTCGAACATCGGGAACCGGGAATTGGAGTGTCGTGCGCCGTCACTCGACGGGCGGAGGCTAGAATTCTACCGGTTCGCGTTTTCCCCTCCCTTCCCCACCTGCCCGATGCCCGCAGCAGAAGCCAACCGTGTGCGCATCATCGGCGGCCGATTCCGCGGCCGCGTGATTCGCTTCCCCGCAGCCGCCGGCTTGCGCCCGACGCCCGACCGCGTGCGCGAAACCCTGTTCAATTGGCTGGGCCAGGACCTGACCGGACAGCGCACGCTGGATCTTTACGCCGGCAGCGGCGCGCTGACGCTCGAGGCGCTATCTCGCGGCGCGGAGAGCGCGGTTGCGATCGATCGCAATCCCGGCCTTGTGGCCGCGCTGATCGAAACCGCCAGGACTTTCGGCGCCGCGGGACTCGAGGCGCACGCCGCCGACGCGCGCCGCCATCTTTCCGGCGATGCGGGCCGCTACGACGTGATCTTCCTCGATCCGCCGTTCGCGTCGGACGAATGGTCGTGGCTGCTGCCGGCGTGCGCGCAACGCCTGGACGGCGCGGGATACATCTACGCCGAGGCGGGCCGCGAACTTGGCGCGACCGACGAGCTCACCGTCTGGCGCCATGCCAAGGCTGGCGCCGTGCATTATCATCTGTTCATCCGAGCCGACGGCGTGGCTTCCGACGGCACCCTTCCCGCCCCCCCGACATGATCAAAGTCGTCTATCCCGGCACGTTCGACCCGTTCACGAGCGGCCACGAAGACTTGGTCCGGCGTGCGTCGCGCGTCTTCGACCATGTCATCGTCGGCGTGGCCGACAGCGAATCGAAGCGGCCGATGTTCTCCGCGGCGGAGCGGGTGGCGATGGCGCGTGACACGCTGGCTCCGCTGGCCAACGTCGAGGTGATCGGCTTCTCGGCCCTGTTGATGGACTTCGTCCGGCACCACGGCGCCAAGATCATCCTGCGCGGACTGCGCGCCGTGTCGGACTTCGAGTACGAATTCCAGATGGCCGGAATGAACCGCCACCTGCATCCGGATGTCGAAACACTGTTCCTGACTCCTTCGGAGCAGTACACCTTCATCTCGGCGACGATCGTCCGCGAGATCGCGCGCTTCGGCGGAGACGTGTCGCATTTCGTGCCGGCGATCGTCGATGCGCGCATCCGGGCGCGCGTCGCGGAGATCAACGTCGGCAGGCACTCATGACGGCTCGGGGGTCTATTCGATGGCACTGATGATCACCGACGAATGCATCAACTGCGACGTGTGCGAGCCCGAGTGCCCGAACGCCGCGATTTCGCAGGGACCGGAAATCTACGTGATCGATCCGGCCAAATGTACCGAATGCGTCGGCCACTTCGACGCACCGCAGTGCCGCGAGGTGTGCCCGGTCGACTGCATTCCGGTGTCTCCGGACCACGTCGAGACACCCGCGCAATTGCGCCTGAAGTACGAGGGCCTGATGGCCATCAAGGTCGCGGGCTGATCATCGCGGCTGCTTGAGCAGCGCCACCAGCTGGTCGAATGCCTTTCCCCATCCGTCGTGAAAGCCCATCGCCTCGTGCTGCTTGCGGCTGTCCTCGTCTCCGTGAATCACCAGCGCGGTGTATTTGGTACCGGATCCGCTGGGTTCGAGTGAAATGACCGCGGTGAACGGGAACTCGACGCCGGGACACGCGACGGCCCGCTGAGCCGGGCGGTAGCCGGGTGCCAGCGCATTGGTCCAGACCAGTTTTCGGTTCGGCACGATCTCGAGGTAGCACCCGGCGTTAGGGAATTCCTGGCCATCGGGTGAGCGCATCGTCGTGCGGAAGATGCCACCGGGACGAAGGTCGATTTCGCAGTCGACGGTGGTCCACGGCGCGGGCGTGAACCACTTCGTCAGGATCGCAGGCGTAGTCCATGCACGCCAGACCAGCTCCGGGGAGACATCGACGGTGCGCTCGAACACGAGGTCGAGCCGGGCGTCCGGTCGGTGCACGATCGGGGAAGTCATTCTGCATGCTCCTTCAGCGTTTGCAGGACATCGTCGAGTTGGTCGAGACGGCACTCCCACACTTCGCGCTGCCTCGCCATCCATCGTTCGGCCGCCTTCAAGGGCTGCGGCGCCAGCCGGTACGTGCGCACGCGCCCTGACTTGCGGGACCGGACCAGGCCACAGTTCTCCAGTACGTCCAGATGCTGCGAAAAGGACGGCAGCGCCATCCCGAACGGCTGCGCGAGCTGGCTGACCGCGGCGGGCCCAGCGCCGAGCCGCTCGAGAACGGCACGGCGCGTGGGGTCTGAAAGGGCGTGGAAGACCCGGCTCAGTTGCGTGCTCAGTTGCGTCAATTGCTGCGTCGATTGGTTAGGCATTTGCCTAACTATATGCCGGATTCGGCCGCTACGTCAACGGGCACCGACATAGCCGTGCGCGAACGGCCTGCATAAGGATGAGCGCAAATAAAAAGGCCCGCGATTGCGGGCCTTTTTTCCAAGCTTTCGCGAACTCAGGCGTTGGCGGCCAGCGGCAGCGGATCCGGATACATGACGATCGCGTCGACGCTGCTGACTTCGTCCATAAGTTCCTTGATCTGCAGCTTGACGGCGGCTTCCTGCTGCTCCAGCTCGACGATGCGCTCTTCCAGCTCGCCGCTGGCGTGGTGAATGCGCTTGATGCTCTCGAGGCGTCGGCGCAGTTGCAGGTGGTGTTCGCGCACCTGCGTTTCCAGCGGCGACATGACTGCCTTGAGCCACGCCTCGACATCGCGGTTGGCAACGTCGTAGACGTGCTTTACGCGCGACGCGACGGTTTCGAAGAACCGCTTCATCAGTGCGAACTTGGCCTTGCTGACCATGTTCCACAACGTGTTGAAGTGGGTGTTGTACGCGCGTTCGAGCCGCTCGATTTCCTTCTGGTACTTGAGCACCGAGAACTGGGGCGGGTTGAACGGTTCGAGCCCGTGTTCCTTGCCGAAGCGCGTATACATCGCGCGCATCATGTCGTGGATCTCGCCGGCCTGGCGTGCCGCTGCGTCGAGGTCGCTGCGGATCCCGGAGAAGAATTCGCTCATTGCGCCGCGCACACCCTTGGTGAACGGGCTGTCCTCGATGCTGCGGCGAGTGCGGCTGGCGTTGGCGCGCAGCGCCTCCAGGCCGATGTGGTCGAACAACTCGTTCGTCTGCTGCGTGAACACATTGCGCAGTGCGGTGTAGCGGGCGAGGCCGCGCTCGAACAGGTCCTTCTCCTCGCGCACGCGCTCCATCATGTGCCCGACGACGTCCTGGTTCTTGCCGCGCAGGGCCGTCAGTTCCGCGAGCTGCTCGTCGATGCCCGCGACGCGGGAGTCGAGAATCGAGCGCACGCCCGCGGCGAGGGCGCGCAGCTCCGCCTGCGACGCCGCGCCCACGATGTCGCGCTTGGCGGGGATGAGTTTCTGCGACAGCGAGTGCTCGAGCGCGGGCAGACGGCTCCGCGCAAGCAACGCATCGTCGCCGTTGACCTTGGCGAGCAGTGCCTTCTGCGCCGATGCCGCGAACACCTGCGAGCCCGGAACGCCGAGCATCTGCGCCGTGTTCCGCATCTGCCGACTGATTTCCGCGTTGATCTCGTCCTCGGACTTCAAGTCGTCCCACAGGCCGTCGATCTTGTTGAGGATGACCAAGCGGCCGGCCTTTGTCGCCGGGTCGTCGCCGGCCAGATGCTGGTTCCACACCTCAAGGTCGGTCTTGGTCACGCCGGCGTCGGCGGCCAGGATGAACAGCACTGCGTGCGCATTGGGCAGCAGGTTCAGCGTGAGTTCAGGCTCGGTGCCGATTGCATTCAATCCCGGCGTGTCGAGGATCACCAGCCCCTGCTGCAGCAGCGGGTGCGGGAAATTGATGACCGCGTGCCTCCAGCACGGGATGTCGATGGTGCGCCCGTCGTCGTCCTCGAGCGCCGCGAGCATGTCTTCCTCGCCATCGCCGAAAAGTCCGTATTTGCGGGCGAGGTCCACCGGCACGCGCTTCACCTGCGACACGCGCCCCAGCACTTCGCCCATTTTCTCGGCGTTGCCCAGGTCGAGCGGGAACGTCACCCATTCGTCGGCGTAGTTCTTGAATTCGGAAACCGTGGCGTCCTTCAGGCGCGTCTCGATCGGCAGCAGGCGGATCGACGGCGGGCGCGCGGCGTCATAAAGGAGTTCAGTCGGGCACATCGTCGTGCGACCGGCGGACGACGGCAGCAGGCGCTGGCCGAAATCCGCGAAGAAGATCGCATTGATGAGTTCGGACTTGCCGCGCGAGAACTCCGCGACGAACGCGACGATGAGCTTGTCCTGGTGCAGCCGCTCCAGCAGCTGCTGGACCCGGAGGTCGACCTGGGCGTCGGCAAGGTCGTGTTGCTGCAGCCAGTCGTGCAAGCCGGAGATCCGTCCGGACAGCCGGCGGCGCCAGTCGCTATAGGCCTCGAAACGGGCCGCCAGATCGCGTGAATGGGCCATGGTCGTATGCTTGGGCTGTCTTGGGGTCGGGTTTGGGACGCGCGAGGGTTGTCAAGCACAAGTCATGCCGATTTGACGCCTTTTCGCTGAACGGCCATGCCGTACCAGGACCGACAGAGCGGACTATAGCCCCATCCACCCTTTCAAGGCGTCGCGCGAAGGATGATTCCCCTGGCCGCGCCACCACCCAAACGCGTCGCCCCGTGCCGTCTTGGGCAGGTCAACGCTGACAGCCGGGACAATAGAACGAAGCGCGGGCGCCCAGCCTCCGATGCCTGATCGGTGTCCGGCATTTCCGGCAGGGCTCGCCTTCCCTCGCATAGACAAAATAGTCGAGCTGAAAGGAGCCTGGTTCGCCCTCGGCGTCGACGTAATCCCGCAGCGTGCTGCCGCCCTTCGCGATCGCCTCGGTCAGCACCTCGCGGACCTCGCCGACCAATCGCGCGAGGCGTGGCCGCGACACCTTGCTCGCCCGGGTCGTCGGCCGGATTCCGGCCCGAAACAGCGATTCGTTCGCATAGATATTGCCCACGCCGACGACGAGGTGGCTGTCCATCAACGCGAGCTTGATCGCAGCGCTGCGCGAACGCGTCATTCGCCAGAAATAGTCGGCGTCGAATGCCGCGTCGAATGGTTCGGGCCCGAGATCGCGGAGCAGCGGGTGGGACAGGGCGGGCTCCGGCGCCCACAGCATCGCGCCGAAGCGCCTCGGGTCGTGATAGCGGAGAAGCGAGCCGTCGTCGAACACGATGTCGACATGGTCGTGGGCGCGCCGCGCCGGCGGTTTCGCGTAGGCCCGCAAGCTGCCCGTCATGCCGAGGTGGACCAGCAGCGACCCGTCGCCCACGCGGAACAGCAGGTACTTGCTCCGTCGCGACAGTTCGTCCACCGTCCGGCCTTCCAGCCTTTTCGGCAGGTCGCGAGGAACTGGCCACCGCAGGCGGCGGTCGTACACGACCAGCTTGACGATTCGGCGTCCCAGGACACTCGGCGCCACGCTGCGACGGGTAGTTTCGACTTCGGGGAGTTCGGGCATCGCGGCGGCGTGGGTTGCGGCGGTGTGCTTCCGGGATTTGTTGCGCCGCCCAATATAGCCTAACATCGACCGCCTGCCGGTCTACTTGCAACCACTCGAGTCCGTATGGCGCGCATCCCGTTCCCGCTTCGCCGTTCCTTCCTCCCGCTACGCGCGCCGCTTGTCGTCGCGTTCGTCGCCGCGTGTTCGCTGATCGCACCCTTGTACGCCGGCGCGCAACAGTTGCCGTTGGAGGGCATCGGCCGCACCGCGCCCGACAAGGCCCAGCCGCCCGGCGCGAATCCGGGGCTTTCCGCGGAGCTGTTCTACAAATTCCTGCTGGCGGAAGTCGCATTGCAGCGCGGCGACATGCCCGTTGCGGCCCGCGCCTACTATGAGGCCGCGCGCGAATTGCGGGACGCACGAGTGGCGCGGCGCGCCACCGAAATCGCGCTGGCATCGCGTCAGCGCGCACTCGCCATAGAATCCGCCACTCTTTGGGCCGCGCTCGACCCCGCGGCGTTGCGTCCGAAGCAGATCGTGGCTTCGCTCAGCAGCGGCGCGTCCGGCAAGGAACTGGCGGACAACGGCGTCGACGACGAAATCCGCGACCGCCTGCAAAAGCTGCTGAGCGATGCCGCAGTCTCCGGCCAGGGCGTCGGCGAAGTCTTCCTGCAAATCAACCGGTACCTCGCGCAGCAGCCGGAGCGCAAGCAGATCTACGAGCTCATCCGTTCCCTGGCCAAGCCGTATCCTGCCAATCCGGAGGCGCATTTCGCGGTCGCGTACGCGGCGTTCGGCGCGGAAATTCCCGCAAGCGGAGGTGTCGACCCGGCCTTGGCGGAGGTCAATCAGGCGCTTGAGCTCAAACCCGCCTGGGAGCGAGCGGCGCTGCTCAAGGCCGACATCCTCGCCCGTGCTTCGCCGGACTCGGCTGTAGCGTTCCTGAAGCAGTTCGTCGCCGACAATCCGGAGGCGAAGTCCGCGGCGGGTGCCTTGGCGCAGGTCTATGTCGAGCAAAAGCGCTATGCGGAAGCCCGCGCGATATTCCAGACACTGTGGGACCGCGAGCGCACCGCCAGGGAATACGAGTTCGGTGTCGCCGCCATCTCGATGCAAATGAAGGATTGGGCGACGGCCGAGGCGCTTTTCACCGACCTGCACAAGGCCGGCTATGGCGAGAACGGCGTCGTCGAACTCTACCTGGGGCAGGTCGCCGAGGAGTCCGGCCGCTATCAGGAGGCGATCGACCGCTATCTCGCGGTACCCGAAGGCGAGCGCGCGTGGATCGCGAAACTGCGTGTCGCGGCGATGATGGGGAAGCTGAAGCGCGTTCCCGAAGCGCGCCGTTACCTGGCCGACCTGCCGGCGGTGACGATCGACCAGCGCGTGCAGGTGCGCCAGACCGAAGCCGCACTCCTGCGCGACGCCAACGACAACCGGGCGGCCTATGACGTGTTGAAGCAGGCGCTCGTCGAGCATCCCGATATGCCGGACCTGCTCTATGACGCGGCTATGGTCGCGGAAAAGCTTGACATGATCGACGAGGCCGAGACCAGCCTGCGCCGCGTCGTCGAATTGAAGCCGGAAGACGCGCAAGCGCTGAATGCGCTGGGCTATACGCTCGTCGACCGCACGCCGCGCACGAGCGAAGGCCTCGCCCTCATCGAAAAGGCGTACAAGCTCGCCCCCGAGGATCCCTTCATTCTCGACAGCATGGGCTGGGCGTTCTATCGCCTTGGCAAGCTCGAGGACGCCGAAATCTATCTTCGCCGCGCGATGACGCAGCGCCCGGACGCGGAGATCGCCGCGCACTTGGGCGAGGTGCTGTGGAAGAAGGGCGATCCTGAAAAGGCGCACGAAGTCTGGCAGTCGCAGCTCCAGGCCTCGCCGCAGAACGAGGTGTTGCTCGAAACGGTGCGCCGCTACACGAAGTGAGTGTGGCGTCGGTGTGACGCCGGGCGTTTCACCGTGACTCTCCCGTCGAAGTTCACTTCTGTCGCGCTCGCCTGCGCGGCGGCCGTCCTGTCCGCATGCGCGACGTTGCCGCAACCGGCGCAACCTGCTCTCTCAACGGCCGATGAGCCTTTCGCGCTCGATGGCAGGTTGTCGGCTCGGCGCGGCCCGGAAGGCGCCGCGGCCAATTTCGCCTGGACGCACGAAGACGCCCGCGACCGCATCGACTTCTCATCACCGTTTGGGCAGGTGTATGCGCGCATCGACGGCGGCAAGGATCGCGTCGTCGTCGAGCGGCCAGGTGGCGCGACCGAGACCTACGCCGACTGGAATTCGATGACGCTCGCGCTGCTGGGCGCGCCCGTCCCGGTGGATCAACTCGCGTTCTGGATTCGCGGCGCGGCGCGCGAAGGCGCCGCCGCAACCGTCGAGCGGGATGCGCAGGGGCGCGTGCTCGTGCTGCGGCAGCAGGCTTGGGAAATCGTCTACGACTATCCTGACAGCGCTTCGTCCGCGCGGCCGTCGCGCGTGACGCTGCGCCGGCAGGATGCCGAACCCGTCGAGGTCCGCGTCGTCGTCGATCGCTGGAGCGCCGCGCAGGCGACGCCGTGACGGCGAGGA
>Ga0207691_10000331_pt1 | contig 47246 bp, 41 predicted proteins | sample KBSM13metaG_FD_184327 | JGI IMG/M metagenome (GOLD analysis project Ga0207691, IMG submission 184327) | Miscanthus rhizosphere microbial communities from Kellogg Biological Station, Michigan, USA - KBS M1-3 metaG (SPAdes) (version 2) | ecosystem: Host-associated > Plants > Roots > Rhizosphere >...
GTAGACCTGGATGCCCATGTCGCCGATCATCGAGATGATGCCCTCGATCTGCTCGGCGTCGAGGATGTCCTCGGGCAGGTGGTCGTTGATCTCGGCGTAGGTGAGGTAGCCGCGCTCCTTGCCGAGCACGATCAGGTTCTTCAGGCGGCGCTTGCGCGCCTCGACGTCGGCGGGCGTGAGCTCGCGCGGCGCGGCTTCGGCGTGGCGGCCGTTCTTGCCCTTCTTGTGCGTGGCGTCCTCGGCGCGCTTGCTCGCGATGCGCGCGGCGATTTCCTGCGGCGACGGCTTGTGGCCGGCCGCGGCTGCGGCGGCGGCGGCCGTGGCCTTGGCCGCAGCGGCGGTCGCGGCGGCGGACAGCGGCTTCGCGGGCTTCTCCGGCTTGGCGGCGGGCGGCGGCACGGCGGCGGGCTTGGCAGCGGCCGCGACCGGCTTGGCCGCCGCGACCGGCTTGGCGGCGGCGACCGGCTTGGCCGCGACGGGCTTGGCGGCTTTCGGCGTGGTCGCGGGCGCGAGCTTCAGCTTGGCGTTGGCCGCCGGCTTGCCGTTGGCGAGCGCCGGCTTGCCGGCCGGCGCCTTGGCGGCGGCCACCGGCTTGTGCGCGGTCCTGGCGGGGGCGACGGCGGGCTTGCCCTTGGCCGCGGGCGCCTTCGTGGCGGGGGCGGCCGCGCCGCGCTTTGCGCCCGTCGTGGCGGGCTTGGCGGCGGGGTGCTTGCCGGCCGTGACCGCGTGCTTGCCGGCGGGCTTCCTGGCGGGCGCGCCGGTCTTCGACTTGGCGCTCGCGCCCTTGCGGGCGGACGCCGGCTTGTGCGGCGCTGGCTTTGCCTTGGGCTTGCCTGCCTTGGGCTTGCTGGACTTGGAGTGCGCCGTGCGTGCGCTTTTCGAAGGCTTCTTGGCCATGGTCATCCTTGATCGTCGTGGATCGGCCCGAAGGCCCGTGGGCGCCGCGTGAAGCCCCTTTCAGGACTTGCCAGCGCCTTTTCGGGGCTCTTCAAAGCCCCGTTGCCGGTTCTTCAAACCACCTGCGACATTGCCAACTGCCGGCCCCTGCTCACTCAACATGAGGGCGACGGAGAAAAACCACAAATTATAGCATTCGTCGCCGGTCCGGCGCGACGCCGATCATCCTTCCCGCACCGGCCCGGAGGCGGTCCCGCCGGGCAGCGAATGGCGGACCCATTCGAGCTGGCGCAGCCGCTCGGATTCCTCGTCCGACGGCGCCGCGCCCCCGGTTCCCGCGTCCCCGGCGTCCCGCCCGGCGCGACGGGCGTAGAGCCACATGCGCGACGCGCCTTCCCGGAACCGCGCCTCCGCGTGCTCGGCCGTGAGGCCGAGGTCCTCGCCGGCGGCCAGCGCCGCGGCCAGCAGCGGCTCGTGGGGGCTGTCGGCGAACCACTGCATCACGGCCTGCGTGGTCGCCGGGGCGCCGGGCGCGGCGCAGGCGTCGATCAGCGCGAGGAGCGCGTTGCCTTCCGCGGTGCCGTCCCCCGGCCGCGGCAGTTCGACGACGGCGGCGAGGTCAGGTTTGAGCAGCAGCGCGGCGATCAGTTCGCGCGCCAGCGACGGCGCGCGCCGGACGGCCGGCCGCGCCGGCGCGTGACGGCGCTCGCGCGGGGCGACGCTCTCCTCGGGGAACGCCGGCGCCTCCGCCTGCGGAAGGAACCCCCGCACGTCGGCCTCCGGCAGGTCGGCGAGGCCCGCGATGCGCTTGCGGATCAGCGTCGCGAGCACCGGCGCGCTGATCTGGCCCACGAGCGGCCGGGCGGCGTTGACGAGCGCCGCGCGGCCTTCCGCGGACGTCGGCGGATGCTGTGCCGACAGCTCGGCCACGAGGTACTCGGACAGCGGAACGGCGCCCTCGAGCGCCTGCTCGAAGCCCGCCCTGCCGCGCGCCCGGACGAAATCGTCCGGGTCCATGCCGTCCGGGAGGAACAGGAACCGCGCGTTCTTGCCGTCGGTCAGCACCGGCAGCGTGTTCTCGAGCGCGCGCCAGGCCGCCTTGCGGCCGGCGGCGTCGCCGTCGAAGCAGAACACCACGTTGTCGGTCTGGCGAAAGAGCTTCTGCGCGTGGATTGGCGTGGTGGCGGTGCCGAGCGTGGCCACCGAATACTCGACGCCGTGCTGCGCGAGCGCCACGACGTCCATGTACCCCTCGACGACCACGACGCAGCCGGCGTCGCGGATCGCGCCGCGCGCGAGGAAGAGACCGTACAGCTCGCGGCCCTTCGAGAAGACCGCGGTTTCCGGCGAGTTGAGGTACTTGGGCTCGCCGGCGCCGAGCACGCGGCCGCCGAACCCGATGACGCGGCCGCGGCTGTCGTGGATGGGGAACATCACGCGATCGCGGAAGCGGTCGTAACGCTTGCCGCCGTCGCCGTTGATCACGAGGCCGGCGGCGTCGAGCGCCGGATCGTCGTAGCGGGGGTAGACGGCCGCCAGCGACTGCCAGCCGTCCGGCGCGTAGCCCACGCCGAAGCGCGCGGCGATGGCGCCGGTGAGGCCCCGCCCCTTCAGATACTCGATGGCCTGGGGCGCATCCTTCAGCGCGGCGCGGTAGAAGCGGGCCGCCGCGAGCAGCGTCTCGGTCGCGTCCGCCGATTCCTCCCGGCGCTCGCGCTCGCCGGCGCGCTCGACGCGCGGCACCTCGAGCCCCGCATCGCGGGCCAGCTCCTCGACGGCGTCGGGAAACGACTTGCCGCCATATTCCATGAGGAACCCGACGGCCGTGCCGTGGGCGCCGCAGCCGAAGCAGTGATAGAACTGCTTGGTCGGGCTGACGGTGAACGAAGGCGTCTTTTCGCTGTGGAAGGGACAGCAGGCCTGATAGTTGGCGCCGGCCTTCTTGAGCGGGACGTACCGGTCGATGACGTCGACGATGTCGACGCGCCCCAGCAGCGTCGAGATGAAATCGTTGGGAATCATCGACTTGTGGGGATCCTGAGACGACCGTCCGCCGTAAACCCTGGCATCGCGCGAAGCCTCGCGGATGGCGTCTTCCGCGCCGGGGCAGCGCCTGAGTGCGGCCGGACGAAGGCAGTCCGACCGCACGACGCGCCACACGGCAGGGAACCCTTCGATTATAGGCCGGCGCGCCCGCGGCAACAGGGCGGCGGCCACAATTGTGGCGCCGCTCGTCGGGCGCCGGGCACGCGGGCACCGGCGACGGATACGGGGCTAACCGGCGAGCCGCGCCTTGACCCGCGCGGACACGGCGGACATGTCGGCGCGGCCGGCCAGCCGCGGCTTCAGCTCCGCCATCAGCTTGCCCATGCCGGCCGGCCCGGATGCCCCGGTGCTGGCCAGGGCGGCGGTGATGGCGGCGTCGATCTCGGCGTCGCTCAACTGCTGCGGCAGGTAGGTGGCGAGGAGGGCGACCTCGGCGCGCTCGGCGTCCGCCAGGTCCTTGCGGTTGCCGGCCTCGAACTGGGTGATCGAATCCTTCCGCTGCTTGACCATCTTGTCGATGATCGCCAGCACGTCGGCGTCGGTCATCTCCTTGCGCTCGTCGACCTCCCGCTGCTTGATCGCGGCCTGCAGCAGGCGGATCGTCGACAGCCGCGCGGCATCGCGCGCGCGCATCGCGTCCTTCATTTCCTCGGTGATCCGTTGCTTCAACGACATGGCGGCCTCGCGTCGGGCAAAAGCAAAAGGGGCGAATCGCTTCGCCCCTTTCGAGATGGGTCCGGCGCGGGGCCGAACCAAGTGCGGCAGGTTGCGCGAATCAGTAGAGCTTGGGCGGCAGCTGCTGGCTGCGGAGGCGCTTGTAGTGGCGCTTGACCGCGGCGGCCTTCTTGCGCTTGCGCTCGGAGGTGGGCTTCTCGTAGAACTCGCGCGCGCGGAGCTCGGTCAGCAGGCCGGTTTTTTCGATCGTGCGCTTGAAACGGCGCAACGCGGCCTCGAAGGGCTCGTTTTCACGGACGCGAACGCTGGGCATGGGTAGTCGGGCCTCGGACGGATACGGGTGTTGGGACAGCCCAAAAGTATAGCAGCGCGGCTTTTGCCGGGCAACCCCTCCTGGCCGGCCCGGTAGAATCGGCGCGATGCGCGTCCTGGGCCTCGAAACCTCCTGCGACGAGACCGGCGTGGCCGTCTACGACACCCGGCGGGGCCTCGTCGCCCACGCGCTCCACTCCCAGGTGGCCATGCACGCGGCCTACGGCGGGGTCGTCCCCGAGCTCGCATCACGCGACCACGTCCAGCGGGTGCTGCCGCTCACCCGCCAGGTGCTGGCCGAGGCGGGCCTCGCCCTCGCGGACCTGGACGGCGTCGCCTATACGCAGGGGCCGGGGCTGGCGGGCGCGCTGCTGGTCGGCGCCGGCGTGGCCAACGCGCTGGCGTACGCGCTCGGCAAGCCCGTCGTCGGCGTCCATCACCTCGAAGGCCACCTGCTGTCGCCGCTGCTGGCCACGCCGCGGCCGGTGTTTCCGTTCGTCGCGCTGCTCGTCTCGGGCGGCCACACGCAACTCTTCGAAGTGGGTGGCGTGGGCCGCTACCGCCTCCTCGGCGACACCCAGGACGACGCCGCGGGCGAGGCGTTCGACAAGACGGCGAAGCTCCTCGGCCTGCCTTATCCGGGCGGCCCCGCGCTCGCACGGCTCGCGGCCACGGGCCGGCCGGGACGGGCGGTCCTTCCCCGTCCCATGCTCGGCTCGGGCGACCTCGACTTCAGCTTTTCGGGGCTGAAGACGGCCGTGCTGACGCTCGTGCGCCGCGACGAGGCGGACGGCGGCGCTCCGCTCGCGGCCGCCCGCAAGGCCGACATCGCCCGCGAATTCGAGTCGGCCGTCGTGGACGTGCTCGCCGCCAAGGCCCTGGCGGCGCTCGACGCGACGGGACTGACGCGGCTCGTGGTGGCGGGGGGCGTGGGCGCGAATCTGACGCTTCGCGCGCGGCTGGCGGCGGAGACGGCGCGCCGGGGCGCCGAGGTCTTCTATCCGGCGCTCGAATTCTGCACCGACAACGGCGCGATGATCGCGCTCGCCGGCGCGCTGCGGCTCGAGCACGCGGCACAGCAGGGCTACGGGTATACGGTGAGGCCGCGCTGGGCGCTGGCCGACATCGCGGCGCCGTGAGATCACGACCCCCACGCTCACTCCGTTCGCTGCCCCCTGAGGGGGAGCAAGCCTTTCTTGGGACGGCCCGGCGAAAGGCTGGGCGTCGTTCTCAGTGCCCGATCGAGCGCTCGCGCCCCGCGAGCAACTGGCGGATGTTGGTGCGGTGGCGCCAGAACAGCAGCGCCGCGATCACCAGCGTGGCCCACGCGACCGGCGCCGGCCCGAACGTGTAGAACATTCCGAGCGGCATCAGCGCCGCGGTGACGAGCGCGGCGAGCGAGCTGATCTTGAAGCCGAACGCCATCGTCAGCCACACGACGAGCAGCGCGAGGCCGAGCGGCCAGTGCAGCGCGAAGACGATGCCCGCGGCCGTCGCCACGCCCTTGCCGCCGGCGAAGCGGTGGAACACGGGGAAGATGTGCCCGACGAAGACCGCCACCGCGGCCAGCGGAATCGTCCATTCGGCGGCGCCGAAGCTCGCGACCGCGAACTGCGCGACCGCCACCGCGACGTAACCCTTCACGCCGTCGCCGATCAGCGTGAGCAGCGCGGCGAGCTTGTTGCCGGTGCGAAGCACGTTGGTGGCGCCCGGATTGCCGGAGCCGTACTCGTGCGGGTCCGGCAGCGCGAACGCGCGGCTCACGACCACCGCGAACGAGACCGAGCCGACCAGGTACGCGGCGGCGACGACCAGCAGCGAGGCAAGGAGCGAGGCAAGCAAGGGAAGGGTCCCGGTCGGGTAGAATCGATCGCGACTCGATCGCTCGCGAATCCGGATTCTAGATCAATGCGGCGACGCCGTCGCCGGCCGCGGTCCCATGAACGCCATCATCATCCACGACCTTCGCGTCCTGACGCGCATCGGCGTCTACGATTGGGAACGGCGTTTGCCGCAAACCATCCGGCTCGACCTCGACATCGCGCTGCCGTCGGCGAAGCCGTTCGCGACCGGCGAGCTCGCGGACGCCCTCGACTACGCCGCCGTGGTGCGCCGGCTGCGGGCGCTGGCGGCGGCCAATCCGCATCCGCTGCTCGAGCGCTTCGCCGAGAGCGTCGCGCAAACCGTGCTCGACGAGTTCGGCGCGCCGTCGGTGAAGGTGCGCGTCGCCAAGCTGGCGGCGCTGCCGGGCGTGCGCGAGCTCGGCGTGCTGATCGAGCGCCAGCGCACGCCCTAGGTCACCCCTCGCCCTGCGCGAGCAGCGCCGCGTTGCCGCCGGCGGCCGCGGTGTTCACCGTCAGCGTCCGCTCGACCGCGAAGCGGAACAGATAGTGCGGCCCGCCCGCCTTGGGGCCGGTGCCGGACAGGCCTTCGCCGCCGAACGGCTGCACGCCGACGACCGCGCCGATCATGTTCCGGTTCACGTACAGGTTGCCGACGCGCGCGCGCTCGACGATCCGTGCGATCGTCGCGTCGATGCGGCTGTGCACGCCGAGCGTGAGGCCGTAGCCGAGCGCGTTGATCGCGTCGACCAGCGCGTCGATCTCGCCGGCGCGGAACGTGACGACGTGCAGCACCGGGCCGAAGACCTCGTGCGTCAGCCGGTCGAGCCGGTCGAGCACGATCAGCGTGGGCGCGACGAACGTGCCGCGCGCGCATTCCGGCGGCAGCGCCGTGCGGTGACGCACGAGGCCCGCCGTCGACATCGACGCGACGTACGCCTCCAGCGCGTCGCGCGCTTCGGCGTCGATCACCGGACCGACGTCGGTCGCCGCTTGGAGCGGATCGCCGATGACGAGCTCGTTCATCGCGCCGGTCAGAAGTTCGATGACGCGCGGCGCGATGTCCTGCTGCACGCACAGCACGCGCAGCGCCGAGCAGCGCTGGCCCGCGCTGTTGAACGCGGAGAACACGGCGTCGTTCACCACCTGCTCGGGCAGCGCCGAGCTGTCGACGATCATCGCGTTCTGCCCCCCGGTCTCCGCGACGAGCGGGACGATGGGCGTGCGCGCGGCCAGCGCGCGCGCGATGACGCCGGCGACCGCGGTGGACCCGGTGAACGCGACGCCCGCGACGCGGGGATCGCCCACCAGCGCGGCGCCGACCGTCTCGCCGGTGCCGGGGAGCAGCGCGAGCGCGGCGGCGGGAACGCCCGCCTCGAGCAGGCAGCGCACGGCGAGCGCAGCGGTGAGCGGCGTCTGCTCGGCGGGCTTCGCCGCCACGGCGTTGCCGGCCGCGAGCGCCGCCGCCACCTGCCCGGTGAAGATCGCCAGCGGAAAATTCCACGGCGAGATGCACGCGAACACGCCGCGGCCGTGGAGCGCGAGCGTGTTCGCCTCGCCGGTGGGCGAAGGCAGCGCCAGCGGTCCGTCGAAGTGCCGCCTCGCCTCGAGCGCGTAGTAGCGGCAGAAGTCGGCGGCCTCGCGGACCTCGGAAATCGCGTCGCCGCGCGTCTTGCCCGCTTCACGCGCCAGGACGGCGACGAACGCGTCGCCGTTGCGCTCGATCACGTCGGCGGCGCGCTCGAGGACTTCCGCCCGCGCGGCGCCGGCGCGCGCGTCCCACGCGGGCTGTCCGGCGACGAGACCGGACAGCGCGCGATCGACGGTGGCGGCGTCCGCGTCGATCGCGGTCCCGATCTTCATTGCGTGGTCGGCGGGATCGACGACATCGCGCGCCGTGCCCGTCGACGCGCCGCTCGGCAGCATCGGCATGGCGATCGCCTCGCGCGCGGCCGCGGCGGCGACGGCGCGGTCGAGCGCGGTCATCGCCTGCTGGTCGGCGAGCGAGACGCCAGCGGAATTGCGGCGCTCGCCGCCGTAGAGAGCGAGCGGGGCGGGCAGCGAGCCGGCGGGCGCGAAGTCCCACGCGCGTGCCTTCGCGACCGGATCGGCGACGACGTCGTCGATGGCCACCGCCGGATCGGCGATGCGGTTCACGAACGACGTGTTGGCGCCGTTCTCCAGCAGCCGCCGGACGAGGTACGGCAGCAGGTCCTGGTGGCTGCCCACCGGCGCGTAGACGCGGCACGCGCGCTCGCGCCCCGGCGCGATCACCTGCTCATACAGCGATTCGCCCATGCCGTGCAGCCGCTGGAACTCGAAGTCGGGGACGCCGGCGTGGCGCGCGCAGGCCTCGACCCAGGCGATGGTGTGCGCGTTGTGCGTCGCGAACATCGGGTACAGCGCATCGCCCGCCTCGAGCATCGCCCGCGCGCAGGCGAGGTAGGAGATGTCGGTATGGGCCTTGCGCGTGAATACCGGATAGCCGGCGAGGCCCTGCACCTGCGCGCGCTTGACCTCGGTGTCCCAGTACGCGCCCTTGACGAGGCGCACCGGAATGCGATGGCCCGTGTCGCGCGCGAGCGCTTCCACCCACTTGACGACCGGACGCCCGCGCTTCTGATACGCCTGCACGGCGAGGCCCAGCCCCTGCCATCCCGCCAGCGCGGCGTCGCGACGCACGCGCGCGAAGATCTCGAGCGACAGCTCGAGGCGCTCGCTCTCCTCGGCGTCGATCGTCATGCCGATGCCGAGCTCGCCGGCGCCGCGCGCCAGCGTCACGACCGCGGGCACGAGCTCGTCCAGCACGCGCGCGCGCTGCGTGAACTCGTAGCGCGGGTGCAGCGCCGAGAGCTTCACCGAGATCGACGGCTGCGCGAACACCGGCACGTCGCGGCCGGCGACGCTCGCGCCGATCGCCGCGATGGCGGCCGCGTAGCTGTCGAGATAACGGCGGGCGTCGGCAGCGGTGAGCGCGGCCTCGCCCAGCATGTCGTACGAGTAGCGGTAGCGGGCATTGTCGCCCTGGCGGCTCCGCGCAAGCGCCTCCGCGATCGTGCGGCCCATCACGAACTGCTCGGCCATCACTTTCATCGCCTGGCGGAGCGCGAGGCGCACGACCGGCTCGCCGGCGCGCGCGACGATCCGCTCGTACCATGCCTTCGGGTCGCGCGCATGATCGCTGTCGATGCGCGTCAGCCGGCCGGTCAGCATCAGGCCCCACGTCGACGCGTTGACGAGCAGCGATTCGGACGCGCCGAGATGCTTCTCCCAGTCGCCGCGGCCGAGCTTGTCGCGGATCAGCAGATCGGCCGTCTCGACATCGGGGATGCGCAGCAGCGCCTCGGCGACGCACATCAGCAGCACGCCCTCCTGCGTCGACAGATCGTACTGGTGCAGGAACGATTCGACGCCGGCGCCGCCCTTCTGCTGCGTGCGCACGCCCTCGACCCACTGCCGCGCCTGCGCGGCGATCGCCGCGGCCGCGGCGGCGTCCACTGCGGCGTGCGCGGCGAGCTGCGCGACCGTGGCGCGCTCGTCGGCGAGGAACGCGCCGCGGATCGCCGCGCCTTCGGGCGCGGCCGGGAGCCAGGCAGGAACCGGCGCGGCCACGCTAGTCCGGCGCCTGCGCCATGTCGACCAGGGTGGGGGCCAGCACGCGCACGAGGTCCGCGGGCGCCATGCCGACCAGATAGCCGCGCTTGCCGCCGTTGATGTACACGCGCGGCAGGTCGACGATCGTGCGCTGTGCGTACACCGGCATCGCCTTGCGCGTGCCGAAGGGGCTCGTGCCGCCCACCTGGTAGCCCGAATGGCGATCGGCGTCAGCCGGCGCGCAGGGGGCGATCGTCTTGACGCCGATGGCCCGCGCCAGCGCCTTCGTCGACACCTCACGGTCGCCGTGCATCAGCGCGACCAGCGGGCGCTTCGCTTCGTCCTCCATCACCAGCGTCTTGATCACCGCGTGCTCCGGCACGCCGAGCTCGCGCGCGGACACCGCGGTGCCGCCGCGTTCCTCGTAGGCGTAGGGATGATGGGAGAAATCGACGCCACGCTCGCGCAGCACGCGCACGGCCGCGGTGACGGGATAGTCCGGCTTGGCCACGGCGGCATCAGCGGAGGTGGTTGAGGATGTCGAGCGTGGTGAGCCGCAGCCGCTGGATCTCGTCGGTGATGCGGATCATCGAGTCGGAATTGTCTTCCAGCGTGTCCACGTTCTCCCGCCACGCGGCGAGCAGGCCGTCGGCTTCCTGCGGGCCGGGCGCGGGCAGCACCTGCGCGAGGTCGTGGATCAGCGTCATCCGGCCCCAGCCGAGGCGCGGGTCGCCGCGCACGCGGTCCTTCTTGAAATGCGCGTAGTCGACGACGATCTGCACTTCGCCGAGATTCTTGAGCGTTTCGAACGCTGCGGCGCGCACGTTGTGGTTGATCTCGGTCCGCTCGTTGCGATACGTGTTGTAGGCCATGCCGGTCAGCGCGACGATCACGCTGGTGATCGCGACGATGTTGGCCTTGAGCTGCGTCCACAGCCAGCGATGGTCGATCTTCATCGTCCTCCGCCTCAGCGGTACGCCACGAGCGGCACCGAGAATGGCTCGGGCCAGTGGATGCCGAAGGGAAGGTACGGCTCGGCGGCGATGCGCACGCGCGCGAATCCCGCCCGCTCGAACTCGCGCAGCAAGCCGGCCTGCGAGAAGAGCCGCATCTCGAGCGTCGTCCCGGGGCCGCCGTGGAACACGAGATCGTCGCGCACCCACTCGCGCCCGTCCGCGGCGCGGTTCGCCAGGTGCCAGCGCCCCTCGCGTTCCTCGAGCCTCCACTCGTGCAGGTCGGGAAAATGCTCGACGGTGTCGGCATCGAGGCTGAAGGGCACGGTGAAGATCAGCTTGCCGCCGGGTTTCAGCAGCCGGTGCGCGTTCGCGAACGCGCGCCCGACCGGCGGCGCGACGTGCTCGAACACGTCGCTCGCGACGATGAAATCGCAGTTTCCGAAGCGCTCGCCGTCGTCGGCGGCGATGTCGAGCCGGGGCTCCATGTGAAAGTACGTGTTGGTGTAGTCGAGCCGGTCGGCGAGCGTGAAGGCATAGGTGTCCGAGTCGGACAGGCCGATGCCGCGCACCGAGCGCATGCGCGGCAGGTCCGGGAGCGCGCACTCCCGCCCGAACACTTCCAGCGCGACGAGACGCGCGATCGCGCGGAAGCGCACGTTGGAGCCGCAGCCCGCGCACGAGGGCGTCTCGCGCACGAGCGCCGCGAGCGGCGCGCGGTTGGCAGTGCCGCACAGGTTGCAATGGAAATCGAGCGCGGGGCCGGCGGCGACGCCCGGGCTCGCGCCGTCGTCCGCCATGCCGCTGCGTCGCAGGCGCGTCCATCGCAGCTTGAGCCGCCTGGCCAGCGGGCGCGCGACAGCGAGGGGACCAGACATCACGGGGCGTGGGCGCAGGACGGGCGCCGGAGCGGACGGGCGCCCATTCTACCCGCGCGGATGGTGCTCCGCGTGGAGGCGCTTCAGCCGCTCGCGCGCGACGTGCGTGTAGATCGTCGTCGTCGTGATGTCGGCGTGGCCCAGCAGCAGCTGCACGACGCGCAGGTCGGCGCCGTGGTTCAGGAGGTGCGTCGCAAACGCGTGGCGCAGCACGTGCGGCGACAGGGCGGTGCGCGCCATTCCGGCGCGGACCGCGTAGCGCTTGATCAGCGCCCAGAAGGCCTGGCGCGTGAGCGGGGTGTGCCGCTGCGTCAGGAACACCTCATGGCGCTTGCCCTCGGCGGCGAGCTGCGGGCGCGCCTTGGCGAGATAGCGCTTCAGCCACTCCACCGCCTCGTCGCCGAGCGGCACCAGCCGCTCCTTGTTGCCCTTGCCGATCACCCGCACCACGCCGGCGTCGAGCCCGACCTGGCCGAGCGTCAGGCCGACGAGCTCGCTGACGCGAAGGCCCGTCGCGTAGAGCGTCTCCAGCATCGCGCGGTCGCGGAGGCCGAGCGGCGTCTGCGTGGCCGGCGCCGCGAGGAGCGCTTCCACCTGCTTCTCGGACAGCGTCTTCGGCAGGCGCCGCGGCCGCTTCGGCGCGCGGATGCGCACGGTGGGATCGTCGCGGACGGTGCCGCGCTCCACGTGCATCCGGTAGAAGCGGCGCAGCGTGGAGAGCCGCCGCGCGACGGACGTCGCCTTCGCCTTCGCCTCGAACTGGTCGGCGAGCCAGCGCTCGACGTCGCCGCGTCCCGCGCCCAGCAGGGCGCGATCGCGCGCCTCGAGCCACGCGCCCCACGCCGCGAGATCGCGGCGGTAGCTCGCGAGCGACGATTGCGCGAGGCCGTCCTGCAGCCACACCTGGTCGCAGAAGGCGTCGATCAGCGCGTTGGTGTCGCTCATGAGCAGGCAGGCGCGCCGGACGCCGCCGTCAGGCCCCGAACCGGTAGCCTTCGTGCGCCAGCAGCCACCGCTTGATCGCGAGCGGGTCGCCGGCGTCGGCGTTCATGAAGCCGCCGAGCGCGCCGCGGCTGCCCACGACGCGATGACACGGGATGATCAGCGCGATGCGATTGGCGCCGCATGCCTGGCCGACGGCGCGCGGCGCGCTGCGAACGGCGCGCGCCACCTCGCCGTACGTGCGCGATTCGGCCAGCGGGATCGCACCGATCGCGTCCCACACGCGCCGCTGGAACGGCGTGCCGCCGGGCGCGAGCGGCACGGTGAAGCGAAAGCCGGCGTCGGCAAGGTATCGCTCGATCTCCCGCGCGGCGCGTTCGGCGACGCGATTGGCGGGCGCTTGCGGCGCACCGCCCGGCGGCAGGTACTCGAGGCCCGTGACGGCGTCGGCGCCGGTACGAAGCCCGAGCAGCGCGAACGGCGTGGCGAGCTTGGCCGCGTACGCGGGCGCGGCGCGAGGGGCCGGCATGGCGTCGCCGCTACATGTGGCGCGGCAGCAGCGTCACCAGGTCCGGGAAGAACCAGATGAGCAGCACGGCCACGACCATCAGGTAGAACATCGGCAGCGTGTGGCGGGCGATCCACGTGATCTGCTTCTTCGTCATGCCCTGGAGCACGAACAGGTTGAAGCCCACCGGGGGCGTTATCTGCGCCATCTCCACGACCAGCACGATGAAGATGCCGAACCACAGCAGGTCGATGCCGGCCTTCTCCACCGTGGGCAGGATCACGCCCATCGTCAGCACCACCATGGAGATGCCGTCGAGGAAGCAGCCCAGCACGATGTAGAACGCCGCGAGCGCCACGATCAGCATGAACGGCGACAAGCCGAGCGAGCCGATCCACTCGGCGAGATCGCGCGGCAGTCCGATGTAGCCCATCGCGAGCGTCAGGAACGCGGCCCCGGCGAGGATCAGCGCGATCATGCAATAGAGCCGCGTGGCGCCCAGGATGGCATCGCGAAACGACGTCCACGTGAGCGTTCGCTGCGTCGCCGACACCACCAGCGAGCCCACGACGCCGAACGCCGCGGCCTCGGTGGCCGTGGCGACGCCGGTGTAGATCGAGCCCAGCACCACGATGATCAGCAGCATGACGGGAATCAGATGGCGCGACGCGTAGAGCTTCTGCGCGAACGTCGTCCGCTCGGTGGCGGCGGGGACGAGCGTCGGATGCATCAGCGCCCAGACCACGATGTAGCCGGAGAACAGCAGCGCGAGCATGATCCCCGGGATCACCCCGGCGATGAACAGCTTGGCGATCGATACGTTGGCCGTGACCCCGTAGACGATCATGATGATCGACGGCGGGATCAGCAGGCCGAGCGTACCCGCGCCGGCGAGCGAGCCGATCGTGATCTCCTCCGGATAGCCGCGGGCCCTAAGCTCCGGCAGCGTCATCTTGCCGATCGTCGCGCACGTGGCGGCCGACGAGCCGGACACCGCGGCGAAGATCGTGCAGCCGATGATGTTGGTGTGCAGGAGCCGGCCCGGCACGCGCTCGAGCCAGGGCGCCAGCCCCTTGAACATGTCCTCCGACAGGCGCGTCCGGAAGAGGATCTCCCCCATCCACACGAAGAGCGGCAGCGCCGTCAGCGTCCACGACGACGCCGTGCCCCAGATCGTCACCGCCATCGCGTCGCCCGCCGGCCGCGAGCTGAAGAGCTCCATGCCGATCCACGCCACGCCGGCGAGCGCGAGCCCGATCCAGACGCCGCTGCCGAGCAGCGCGAACAGCGCGACGATCAGCAGCGTGGTGACGAGCGCGTCATTCATTGTGCAGCGCCTCGGCCGGAACGACGACATGGCGCTTGCCGCGCCATTCCAGCACGAGCTCGTCGACGAACGCGATCAGCAGGATCACGGTGCCGGCGGCCATCGCGATCTGCGGCAGCCACAGCGGCGTGGCGTCGTTGCCCGTCGACACGTCGTTGAACTCGAACGACTGGTACGCGAGCCGCACGCTGTAGTACGCGAACGACCCGGCGAGCAGCGTGGCCGCGAAGAGCGCGAAGAGCTCGAGGCCCCGGCGCGCCTTCACCCCGGCGTGCTCGAGGACGAGCGACACGCGGATGTGCTCGCCGCGCTTCAGCGTGTGCGCCAGCGCGAGGAACCCGCACGCGGCCATGCAATAGCCGGCGTAGGCGTCGGTGCCGGGGACGTACCAGTTGAGGAGGCGCCCCGCGATGCCGATGATCACGAAGGCGAGCGTGCCCGCCAAAAACAACGCCGCCAGGTACGCGGCGGCGTCGTAGAGTCGATCGAGGAACGCGCGCACTCGGGCGCCTACTGCAGCGTGCGATAGTTCTCGATCACCTTCTTGCCGTCGTCGCCGGCCTTCTTCTGCCAGTCGACGAGCATGAAGTTGCCCACCTTGCGCAGGTCCGCCGTCAGCTGCTCCGACGGCTTGACGATCTGCATGCCCTTCGACTTCAGCTGGTCGAGGTACCAGCCGTTCTTTTCCTCGGAGAGCTTCCAGCCGCGCGTTTCGGCGTCGGCCGCGGCCTTCAGCAGCGCCTGCTGCGTCGGCTTGTCGAGCGCGTCGAAGGCCTTGCGGTTGACGATGATCGCGTTCTTCGGCAGCCAGGCCTGCGTGTCGTACCAGTTCTTGATGCTCTCGTAGGTCTTGGAGTCGAACCCCGTGGCGCCGGACGACATGTACGAGTCGATGACGCCCGTCGCGAGCGCCTGCGACACCTCGGCCGCCTGCACGGTGACGGGCTGCGCGCCGACGAGCTCGGCGATCTTCGACGTGGCCGGGCTGTACGCGCGCCACTTGAGGCCCTTCATGTCGGCCACGCCGTTCAGCATGCGGTTGGTGTAGATGCCCTGCGGCGGCCACGGCACGGTGTAGAGCAGCATCATCCCCTGCTTGTCGAGCTTGGCCTCGAGCGCCTTGCGCGACGCCTTGTAGAGCTTGAACGCGTCGGCGTACGACGTGGCGAGGAAGGGGACGCCGTCGAGGCCGTAGAGCGCGTCCTCGTTCTCGAAGTTGACGAGGAGGATCTCGCCGGCCTGTGCCTGGCCGCCTTGCACGGCGCGCTTGATCTCGGGCGCCTTGAACAGCGAGGCGTTGGGATGGAGCTGGATCTTGAGCTTCCCGGCCGATCCCTTGTCGACGTCCGCCGCGAACTGCTGCAGGTTTTCCGTATGGAAGTTCGTCGCCGGGTAGGCCGTGGGGAGATCCCACTTGGTTTGCGCGTGGGCCGGCGACGTCAGGGCGAGGCCGGCCGCTGCGACGAGGGCGAACAGGCATTTCATCGGGAATTCTCCTGTGGAGCGGGGGAGGGTGGGCCGCGCTTGCCGGCCCGGGGGACACGCTCGATTATTACCACAAATCGGTGCCACCGTAAGCGCTGAGGCTGGCATGAAACCACACGAGCAACTGCGCGGCGTCGAACACCGGCAGCCCCGTCGCCGCGTGCACGGCCGCGCGATAGGGCGGCATGTTCGCGCATTCGAGCACGATCGCGCCCACGTCCGGATGCGTCGCGGCCAGCGCACGGGCCGCGGTCACGGTGTCCGCGGCCATGCGTCGCGTATCGAGAACGCTGGCGCCGTCCCGGATCGTGCGCGCGAAGTAGCCGTCGGGCGCCACACCGGCCACCGGCGTGGCCGGGTCGACGCCGGCAGCGGCGAGGACGTCGGGTGCGAGGTCCGCGGCGGAATACGTGACGATGCCCGTGCGGCGTCCGCGCGCCAGCATGCGATCGACGAGCGGAACCTGCAGCAGCGACGACGTCAGCACGGGCACCGGCAGCGCGTCGGCGAGTTCACGCTGCCAGCGCGCCAGGAAGCCGCAGGTCGTCGCGATGCCGACGCAGCCCTCCGCGGCGAGCGCGCGGCCGGCGTCGATGAAGGCCGGCAGCAATGCGTCGCCGGCGCGATGGACGACGGCATCGACGGAGGCGCCGCCCACGACGGCGATGCGTACCGGAAACGCGAACGTCTCCGCGCAGCCGACGTCGCCCGGAATGCGCGGAAAGGCGGTGTCGAGGGTCAGCAGGCCAAGCATTCGTGGGAACGGAGATCAGGGGATGGCAACCTATAATAGTCGCGCATTTCGATCCGGATAGCTCCTCCGGCCCTCCGTTTCCCGACATCTGGTCCCCGATACCCGAATGTGGCAGTTCTGGATCGACCGCGGCGGCACGTTCACCGACATCGTCGCCCGGCGGCCTGACGGCACGCTCGTCACGCACAAGCTGCTGTCGGACAATCCCGAGCGCTACCGGGACGCGGCGGTGCAGGGCATCCGCGAGCTGCTCGGCATAGCACCCGGCGCGCCGATTCCCGCCGAGCGGATCGAGGCGGTCAAGATGGGCACCACCGTCGCCACCAACGCGCTGCTCGAGCGCAAGGGCGAGCGCACGGCCCTCGTGATCACGCGCGGCTTCGCCGACGCCCTGCGCATCGGCTACCAGAACCGGCCGAAGCTGTTCGTCCGCCGCATCGAGCTCCCGACGCTGCTCTACGAGCGCGTCATCGAGGCCGACGAGCGCATCGGCGCGCACGGCGACGTCGTGCGCCCGCTCGACGTCGCCGCCGCCGCCGAGGGCCTGCGCGCCGCGCACGCGGACGGCGTGCGCGCCGTCGCCATCGTGCTGATGCACGGGTACCGCTACCCGGCGCACGAGCGCCTGCTCGCTGCGGTCGCGCGCGAGATCGGCTTCACGCAGGTGTCGGTCTCGCACGAGGTGAGCCCGCTGATGAAGCTGGTGTCGCGCGGCGACACCACGGTCGTCGACGCCTACCTGTCGCCGATCCTGCGGCGCTACGTCGACCAGGTGGAGTCGGCGCTCGGCATCGGCGCGGAGTCGGGCCAGGCGATCCGGCTGCAGTTCATGCAGAGCTCGGGCGGCCTCACCGACGCGCGGCTCTTCCACGGCAAGGACGCGATCCTGTCCGGTCCCGCCGGCGGCGTGGTGGGTGCCGTCGAAGTGTCGCGGCTCGCGGGCTTCGACCGCATCATCGGCTTCGACATGGGCGGCACGTCCACCGACGTCACGCACTGGGCGGGCGAGTACGAGCGCGCGTTCGTCACCGAAGTGGCCGGCGTGCGGCTGCGCGCGCCGATGATGAGCATCCATACCGTCGCGGCCGGCGGCGGCTCCGTGTGCACGTTCGACGGCGCCCGCTTTCGTGTCGGGCCCGAATCTGCCGGCGCCAATCCCGGTCCTGCCGCGTATCGCCGCGGCGGTCCGCTCACGGTCACCGATTGCAACGTGATGGTGGGCAAGGTCGATCCCGACCTCTTTCCCCGCGTGTTCGGTCCGGGGGGCGACGCGCCGCTCGACGCCGCCGTCGTGCGCACGAAGTTCGCGGCTCTGGCGGCGGACGTCGCGCGCGGCACGGGCGTCGCGCGGTCGGCCGAGGAAGTCGCGGAGGGCTTTCTGCGCATCGCCGTCGAGAACATGGCGAACGCGATCAAGCACATCTCGGTGCAGCGCGGCTACGACGTCACCGAATACACGCTCTGCTGCTTCGGCGGCGCCGCGGGCCAGCACGCGTGCCTCGTCGCCGACGCGCTCGGCATGACGCGCGCGTTCATCCATCCGCTCGCCGGCGTGCTGTCCGCCTACGGCATGGGGCTCGCCGACGTCCGCGCGCTGCGGCAGCAGGCGGTCGAGGCGCGCCTCACCGCCGCCGCGCTCGGCGCGGTGGCCGCGACGTTCGCGGCGCTCGCGGCCACGGCGGAGGAGGAGGTCGCGCGCCAGGGCATCGGCCGCGCGCGCATTGCCACGCACCGATCGCTGCACGTCAAGTACGAGGGCACCGACACGACGATCGCCGTGGCGGCCGCGGACGGGGTCGCCGAGGTCGTCGCCGAGTTCGAGCAGCGCTACGCCAAGCAATACGGCTTCCTGATGCCCGGGCGCGGGCTGGTGATCGAGGCGGTGGCCGTCGAGGCCGTCGGGAAGGCGCAGTCGGCCGCCGACGAAGCGCCGGCGTTCGCGCCGCGCGCGGGCGCGCTGAAGCCGTTGCGGATCAACCGCATCTACACGGGGGGCGCGCACCGCGACGCCCCGGTCTACGACCGCGACGATCTGCGCCCCGGCGACGCGATCGCCGGCCCCGCGATCCTGCGCGAGCGCAACGCGACGACGGTGATCGAGCCGGGCTGGCGGGCGACGCTCACGCCGCGCGACCACCTCGTGCTCGAGCGAGTCGAGGCGGCGCAGCGTGCGCACGCGATCGGCACCACGGCCGATCCCGTGCTGCTGGAAGTGTTCAACAACCTCTTCATGGCGATCGCCGAGCAGATGGGCGTCACGCTCGCCAATACCGCGTACTCGGTCAACATCAAGGAGCGGCTCGACTTCTCCTGCGCGCTGTTCGACGCCGGCGGCAACCTCATCGCCAACGCGCCGCACATGCCGGTGCATCTCGGCTCCATGGGCGAGAGCGTGCGCACGATCATCGACCGGCGGGGGGCAACGATGCTTCGCGGCGATGTCTTCGTGCTGAACGCGCCGTACAACGGCGGCACGCACCTGCCGGACGTCACCGTCATCGCGCCGGTCTTCCTCGACGCCGACACGCCCGAGTTCTACGTCGCCTCGCGCGGCCATCACGCCGACATCGGCGGCATCACGCCGGGCTCGATGCCCCCCGATTCGACCTACGTCGAGCAGGAGGGCGTGCTGCTCGACAACGTGCAGCTCGTGGCTGAAGGGCGCTTCCTCGACGCCGAGATGCGCGTGCTCTTAGGCGGCGGGCCGTATCCGTCGCGCAACGTCGACCAGAACCTCGCCGACCTCCGCGCGCAGGTGGCGGCGTGCGCGAAGGGCGCGTCCGAGCTCGCCCGCATGGTGGCGCATTTCGGCCTGCCGGTCGTGCGCGCCTACATGACGCACGTGCAGGACAACGCCGAGGAGTCGGTGCGGCGCGTCCTCGGCGTGCTGAAGGACGGCCGCTTCGAATACCGGATGGACAGCGGCGCGACGATCGCCGTGTCCATCGCCATCGATCGCGCGAAGCGCGAAGCGACGATCGACTTCACCGGCACGAGCGCGCAGCAGCCGACCAACTTCAACGCGCCGGCGGCGGTGTGCAAGGCCGCGGTGCTGTACGTCTTCCGCACGCTCGTCGACGACGACATCCCGATGAACGCCGGCTGCCTGAAGCCGCTGCGCATCGTCATTCCGGAAGGCTCGATGCTGAACCCCCGCTACCCGGCAGCGGTGGTGGCCGGCAACGTCGAGACGTCGCAGACCGTGACGGACGCGCTCTATGGCGCGCTCGGCGTGCTCGCGGCGTCGCAGGGGACGATGAACAACTTCACGTTCGGCAACGCTACGTACCAGTACTACGAGACCATTTCGGGCGGGGCCGGCGCCGGGCCCGATTTCGACGGCGCGAGCGTGGTGCAGACGCACATGACCAACTCGCGCCTGACCGACCCCGAGGTGCTGGAGTGGCGCTTTCCCGTGCGTCTGGAGGCGTTCTCCATCCGTCGCGGCAGCGGCGGCGCCGGCCGCCACCGCGGCGGCGACGGCTCGCGGCGGCGGGTGCGCTTCCTGGAGCCGATGACGGCGGTGATGCTCGCCAACCACCGCGTGGTGCCGCCGTTCGGCGTGGATGGCGGCGGTGCGGGCGAGGTCGGCCGCAACTGGGTCGAGCGCGCCGACGGCACGCGCGAGGAATTCGGCGCGACGTGCGAGGTGGCGATGCGTGCGGGCGACGTGTTCGTCGTGGAGACGCCGGGCGGCGGCGGGTTTGGCGCCGCCTGACCTACTCGTCGCGGCGCTCGCCGTTGTTCCACTCGCAGGCGAGGCGCAGCGCGGCGAATTCGGTCGGCGTGATCGTCCAGATCTGCGTCATGGTCGCGTCCGGCGCTTCGCTCGGCATGCTGATGAACGCGGCGCCCGGCTCCTCCTCGCGAACCCGGAGGCGCGCTTCCTGCCACGTGCGGGCGATCGTGAGGTAGGTCCGCACGACGTGTGTTTCGTCGCGGGCGACGGAGGGCAGCACCGCGTGGCACCGGAAGAGCTTCATGGCTCGCGGGGCGGCCAGGGCGCGGGCGCGTCGGGACGGGGGAGAAACGCGGACTTCACGTGCATCGGATAGATGAGCGAGCGGCCGGTGCCGGGATGGACGACGAGCGCGACGTCGCGGCCGCAGGCTTCGCAGCGAACCGTGGGCGCCGCTCGGACCGGCCCGCCCGCGACGCCCAGCGCCTCACGCTCGTCACGGGTCAGGACGTGACCCGAACGCGGGCAAAGCTTTCGATAATCGATCAGGGCCATTCGGTGGGCGGGCCGTCCCGTACGCGGCCTCGCCCGGCGTTGTGTGCCGGCGGTTGCTCGGTCGAGAAGGCAGCGCGTGGTGACGCGCGAAGGCGGGCATCATAGAGTCGGCGCGAGGTTGACTCCACTGAATTTTGAGCATATGAAACATGCACCATGCTCAACCTGCGCGGCGTCGATCTCAACCTGCTGCCGGTGTTCGAGGCGGTGTACGAGGAGCGCAGCCTTTCGCGCGCGGCCACGCGCCTCGCGATGACGCAGCCGGCGGTCAGCCATGCGATGACGCGGCTCCGCGGCGTGTTCGAGGACGCGCTGTTCATCCGGCAGTCGCGGGGCATGGCCCCCACGGCCGTCGCCGACGTGATCTACGCCGGACTCCGCGACGCGCTCGCTTCCGTGCGCGACGCCGTCACCGAGGCCCGCGGCTTCGACGCGAAGACATCGCGCCGCAGCTTTTTCGTCGCGATACCGCACCCGCTCGGTCCGCTGATGGCCGTGCGCCTGCGCCAGCGGCTCGCCGCCGCGGCGCCGAACGTGAAGGTGGAGTTCAGCACGCGCTCGCGGCCGATCGAGCTCGAGCGCGGATTGCAGGACGGCCGCTTCGACGCCGCGGTCGACTGGCTGTCGCCGCAGGGCGAGCAGTGGCGCGAGGAGGACGCGTTCGACGACGGGCTCGTCGCGATGGCGCGGCGTGGCCATCCGATGATCGCGCAGCGCGCGCTACCGAAGCTGCTCGCGGCGGCGGAGTTCGTGAGCCTTCGCCGCCGCGGTCAAGGCGAGTTCGCGATGCCCGCGCTTGCGGAATGGCGGCGGATGAAGATGAGGATCGTGCTGGAGGTCTCGGAGTTCGTCGAGATCCTGCTCGTCGCGAGCCAGTCCGACCTGGCGGGCCCCGTCCCGTTCAGCATGGAGCGCATGGCGCGCGAGATGTTCGGCCTTCGGCCGCTGAACCCCATACCTCGGACGCCGGCGATCCCGATCAGGGTCGTCTGGCACCGGCGCCGCGACGCCGATCCCGCGCACGCGTTCCTGCGCGGACATCTTCGCGCAAGCGCGCGCGCCGCGGCTACCGGTCCGGCAGCGGTATGAACTCGGTCTCGCCGGGCACCTGGCCGAATTCCTGCGCCTGCCACGTCGCCTTGGCGGCCTCGATCCGCTCGCGCGAGCTGGCGACGAAGTTCCACCAGATGAAGCGCTCGCCGTCGAGGCGCGCGCCGCCCACCAGCATCAGCTTCGCGGCGGTCCGCGCGTGCACGACGAACGGTCCCGGCGTGGTGACGACGGCCATGTTGGCCTCCGGCACCGCGACGCCGTCGACGTCGACGTCGCCCTCCACCGCGTAGACGGCCCGCTCCTCGTGGTCCGCCGGCACGCTGAGGGACGCGCCGGCCGGCAGCTCGACCGCGGCGTACAGCGTGTCCGAGTGCGTCGGGGTAGGCGCCTCGCGGCCGAACGCGTGGCCGGCCGCGACGATGACGCTCGCCGGGCCGATCTCGAACCGCGGCAGGCGCGCGCCCGGCACGTGCGTGAATGCCGGCGCGGCGTCCTCGAGCGCGCGCGGCAGCGCCACCCACGTCTGCAGGCCGTGGAGCTGCATCCCCGCGATGCGGTCGGCCGGGTCGCTGCGCTCGGAGTGCACGATGCCGCGGCCCGCGGTCATCCAGTTGACGTCGCCGGGGGCGATCCGCTGCACGCTCCCCAGGCTGTCGCGATGGAGGATCGCGCCGGCGAAGAGGAACGTGACGGTCGCGAGCCCGATGTGCGGGTGCGGCCGTACGTCCATTCCCTCGCCCGGCGGCAGCGTGACCGGTCCGAAATGATCGAAGAAGATGAAGGGGCCGACGGTCTGGCGGCCGTGGGCAGGCAGCACGCGGCGCACGGTGAACGCGCCGAGGTCGCGGATGTGCGGGCGGAGGAGGTCGGGCGAGGCGGTCATGGCGGACGGTCCGGGGCCGGGCGAGCGGCCACTGTAACCGAACCCCCGCGGTTCCGGCGACCGCCCGGCCGAGCGATAATCGCGCTCGATCCCGTTCCCGGAGACCCGCCATGACCAGCCTCTACGATTTCACCGTCGACGACATCCACGGCAAGCCCGTCAAGCTCGACCGCTACAAGGGCAAGGTGGTGCTCATCGTCAACACCGCGAGCAAGTGCGGCTACACGCCGCAGTACCAGGGGCTCGAGGCGCTCTACGAAAAGTACAAGGGCAAGGGCCTGGAGGTGCTCGGGTTTCCGTGCAACCAGTTCGGCGCGCAGGAGCCGGGCGGCGCCGACGAGATCGCCTCGTTCTGCGAGCTCAACTACGGCGTCAAGTTCCCGCTGTTCGCGAAGGTCGACGTCAACGGCGACAAGGCCGCGCCGGTCTACCAGTACCTGAAGGCGGCGAAGCCCGGCCTCCTCGGCATCGAGGCGATCAAGTGGAACTTCACCAAGTTCCTGATCGGCCGCGACGGCGCGGTGCTCGCGCGCTACGCGCCGAAGGACACGCCGGAATCGATCGCGCCGGACGTCGAAAAGGCGCTGTGAGCGTTCGCGCCGCCGCGCTCGCGCTCGCCGCCGCGGCCTGCGCGGCGCTCTCCGCCGCCGGCCCCGCGGCCGCGCAGGACGACGCGGCCAAAGTGCTGCGCGTCTCGATTCCGATCGCCGAGACCGGCTTCGATCCGCAGGCCGCCGGCGACATCTATTCGAACTATGCGAACCGCGCGATCTTCGATCCGCTGTACCAGTACGACTATCTCGCGCGGCCGTACCGGCTCGAGCCGAACACCGCCGTCGCGCTCCCCGAGATCTCGCCGGACGGCCTGACGTGGACGATCAAGGTCAGGCCCGGCATCTGGTTCGCCGACGATCCCGTGTTCAAGGGCAAGCGGCGCGAGCTCACGGCGCAGGACTACGTCTACTCGATCAAGCGCATCCTGGACCCGAAGCTCCGCTCGAACTCGCTCAATCTCGTGCAAGGGCATTTCGTGGGCGCGGACCCCGTCATCGACAAGGCGAAGGAGACGGGCAAGTTCGACTACGACGCGCCGATCGAGGGGCTGCGCGCGCTCGACCGCTACACGCTGCGCTTCAAGCTCAACTTTCCCGACTACGAGCTCCTCGCCAACCTGTCGACGACGCAGCTCGCCGCCGTCGCGCGGGAGGTGATCGACGCGTACGGCGATGCGAGCGGCTGGACGATGGCCAACCCCGTCGGCACCGGCCCCTACCGGCTGAAGGACTGGCGCCGCGGCCAGCGCATCGTGCTCGAGGCGAACCCCGGCTATCGCGACGTGCGCTTTCCGGCGGGCGCCACGCCGGCCGATCGCGCGCTCACGGCGAAGCTCGCCGGCAGGAAGCTGCCGCTCGTTCCCCGCGTGGAAATCAGCGTCATCGAGGAATCGAACCCGCGCATGCTCGCGTTCGCGCAGGGCCGTCTCGACTTCCTCGCGGTCCCCGTCGACCTCGTGTCGAACGTCCTCGACCCGGGCAACCAGCTCAAGGCGGAGTTCACGCGACAGGGCGTGACGCTCGCCCGCGACGTGCAGCCGGCGATCAGCTACCTGTACTTCAACATGGAAGACCCGGTGGTCGGCGGCTACACGCCGGAGAAGATCGCGCTCCGCCGTGCCATCACGATGTCGTACAACGTGGAGGACGACATCCGCGTGCTGCGGCAGGGGCAGGGGGCGATCGCCACGCAGATCATCCCCGTGGGCATGACCGGCCACGATCCGACGCTCGACGTGCGCGTTCGCTACGACGTCGCCGCGGGGCGCGCGCTGCTCGACAAGTTCGGCTACAAGGACCGCGACGGCGACGGCTATCGCGAGACGCCGGACGGCAAGCCGCTGACCCTGATGCTCGCGTCGCCGACGACCACGCAGGACCGCCAGGGCGACGAGCTCTGGCAGCGAAGCCTCAACTCCGTCGGGTTGCGCGTCGAGTTCGTCAAGCAGAAGTGGCCGGACCTGCTGAAGGCCGCGCGGCTCGGCCAGCTGCAGGCGTGGCGCCTCGGCAACATCAACACCACGCCGGAAGGCTTCGGCTTCCACGGGCTGCTCTACGGCAAGAACGCGGGCTTCTCCAACCTCGCCCGCTTCGCGCTGCCCGATTACGACCGCGCCTTCGAAAAGGCGCGCGCGTTGCCGGACAGTCCCGAGCGCACGCGCGAGCTCCGCCGCATGTCGGAGCTGTTGAGCCTGTACGCGCCGTGGGTGCTGCTCGCGTACCGCTACGAGAACGTCCTGGTCCAGCCGTGGCTCATCGGCTACAAGTACAACCCGACGTACCAGTACCCGTTTCCCTACCTCGACATCGACCTCTCTCGCCGCGCGGCGACGAAGTGAGCGTCGACCGTCGCATCGCCGCGACAGCCGCGCCGGGAAATCCACCCGAAGCCGGCGCGTCCCTTTGCCGGTCCGCGGCGGCCGCGTAGAATCGGTGCGTACGACAGATGAACCGATTCCGCAAACGCCCATGACCTCGACCCGCGTCCTCTCGCACCCGCCGGCAGCGCCGGCATGCGCGCGCGCGCGGCGAGAGCAGCGCTGCATGCGCCGCATCGGCACGCTGCCGCGCGGCATCGCCGTACCGCATTAGCCCGGCCGGGGTCCCGCCGGGGGTCACGGCGGGAACCGGAATCTACGGCGCCATCGCTCCAACTCCGTTGCCCGTTTCCCGCCCGTCGTAAAACTCGCGTCCTGCGTCCGCGCCGTCTGGCGCGCACGCGACAGGTGTGAACATGGAAACGCTGCAGCGGTGGCTGCGTCGCCGATTCCACGGGCTCTGGCGCTCGGCGGATTTCCGCAAGCTGTGGGCGTCGCTGACGATCACGGCGTTCGGCGCGCAGATCACCAACCTCGCGCTGCCGCTCACCGCGGCGCTGCTCCTGCACGCCACGCCGTTCGAGATGGGCGTGCTGGTGGCGCTCGAGACGCTGCCGTTCGCGCTGGTGTCGCTGCACGCGGGCGTGATGCTCGACCGCGTGCGCAAGCTGCCGATCGTCATCGCCGCGGACATCGGGCGCGGCCTGGTGCTGCTCGCGATTCCGGTCGCGGCGTTCACCCACACGCTGACGATCGAGATCCTGTACGCGGTCGGCTTCTTCTGCGGCGTGCAGAACGTCGTCGGCGGCGCCGCGTACCAGGTGCTGATCACCCAGCTCGCGGGCCGCAACCGGCTGGTGGAGGCGAACGCCAAGATCACGCTCGGCGAGACGTCGTCGGCGCTCGTCGGGCCCGGGCTTGCCGGCCTCCTCGTGCAGGCGCTGACCGCGCCGTTCGCCATCGCGCTCGACGCCGTCACGTTCCTGCTGTCCGCGCTGCTGCTGCGCCGGCTTGACGCGCCGAACGACGTCGTTCACGCCGCGCCGAAGCGCTCGATCGCGGCCGAGATCCACGAGGGGCTGCTGCTCGTCTGGAACAGCCGGACGCTGCTGGCGCTCGCCGTGCTGGCCGGGCTCTGGCAGCTGCTGCATCACATGCAGGTGGCGGTGCTGATCCTGTTCGCCACGCGCGAGCTGCACCTGTCCGCCGGTGCGATCGGCGTCAGCTACATGTTCGGCGGCCTGGGCTGCGTGCTCGCGGCCGCCACCGCGGAGCGGCTGTCCGCGCGGATCGGCGTCGGCAAGGTCATCGTCTACGGCCTCACGCTCACGGCGTTCGGCTGGCAGGCGTTCGGCCTTATCTCGGGGCCGCCGTGGGTGGCGACCGTGGCGCTGGGCCTTGCGATGCTGGTGTTCGACTTCGGCGCCATTCTCTACGGCATCAACTACCTGGCGCTGCGGCAGGCGATCACGCCGGACCGCCTGATGGGGCGGATGACCGCGACGATGCGCTTCTGCACGGTCGCCGTGGCCCCGATCGGCTCGCTCGCCGGCGGCGCGCTCGCCAGCATCATCGGGCTGCGGCAGACGCTGTGGGTGGTGGGCGTCCTGGGGCTGGCGCTGGCGATCGGCGCGATGGCCTGGTCGCCGGTGCGCCGGCATCGCACGCTTCCCACACCTGCCGCGGACTAGGCGCCGGCGCTGAAGCGAAAAACACCGCCCTAACCCTTCGGGAAAAATTCCGTCGGCAAGGCTTACAGTAGCCCGTCGATGACGTTGGCATCCATTTGTCAATCAAGCACTTGCCGTCGCGGTGCAGTTCTTGCTGTGGGGCTCCCTTCGTGGCCACTGGGGAGGGGTCAGCGTATGCAGACATATCATGGGCGACTGCCACGTCCCGTGCAGTCGCGCGCGTTCAGGCTTTCGCGCGCGCCGCATCACCCGCCCGCGATCGACGTGTGGTCGGCAATCAACGACGCGATTCGCGACTTCCGGGCCGGGAAAATCGATTTCGCCGCGCTCCAGGCGGTCGTCCGCCGGTGCCTGGCGCGATCGGCGGAGCTCACCGTGGCACGCGCGATCTCGCTGCCGGACGCCGAGCGCATCAATTATCTCGGCGCCTTCGCGCTGCGCCAGTCCCAGACCCACATGAGTGCTCTCGATCCGGGCGAGGCCGACGCGTCCGCGGGCGCGGCCGCGCCGGCGCGCGGGCGCGGAGCGCTATCGCTGGAATGAATACACGCTGCCGATGACGAGCAGCTTCGACAGCTCGTCGAGCGCGCGGCGCGATTCATCCAGCAGGGCCGGGTCGGCGAGGTCCTGAGGCAGCAAGCGGTCGCGGTAGTGGCGGCGGATCCATCCGTCGAGCGCGCCGGCGAGCGCGTCGTTCAGGAACACGTTGGCGCCGATGGCCGCGCGCTCCGCGGGCGTCAGCGCGACGCGCAGGCGCAGGCACGCGGGACCGCCGCCATTCTTCATGCTTTGCCGCAGATCGAACGCCAGGATTTCCGCGATCGGATCGCCGCGTGCGGCGAATCGCTCGACGACGGCGCGCGCCCGCGGATGCTCGTGCACTTCGGCCGGCGCGATCAGGATCAGGCGGCCGTCCGGGCGCTCGATCAGCTGGCTGTTGAAAAGATAGGTCGCCACCGCTTCGGCCACCGAGAGCTCGGCGTCGCTCACGACGAGCGGCACGAACGCCGGCCCCACTGCCGCGGCGAGCGACGCGAGCACGCCCGGTTGATCGACGTATGCGCGCTCGTGGCAGAGCAGCACGCGGCCGGTGCCGACGGCGATGACGTCGTTGTGGAACACGCCGGCGTCGATCGCGGCCGGATCCTGCTGCGCGTAGACGACCCGCGCGGCCGCGAGCCCGTGCCGCCGCACGATGGCCTCAGAGGCTTCGCGCGTGTGCCGCGCGGGAAACGCCGCCGGCACCGCGCCGCCCGCGTACGCCGATTTGCCGTAGACGAAGAATTCGACGCCCGCGCCGCCGGTGGTGAAGCGCGTGTGGTTGGCGGCGCCTTCGTCGCCGAGCTGCGGCGCTGCCGGCAGCGGATCGTGGACGGCGAAATGCGCCGCGTCGGCGAAGATCGCGCGCAGCACGCGCGTCGTGGTCGCGGCCTCCAGCGAGCGATGGAAGTTGGCGACGAGGTTCGCCGGCGTGAAGTGCACGCGACCGTCGTGCGTGTCGGCCGACGGGCTCACGGTGGCGGCGTTCGCCACCCACATCGCCGCTGCCGACGAGCACGCGGCGAGCAGCGCCGGCGCGTCGCGCGCCGCGCGCGCGAGCGCGTCCGCATCGCTGCCGTCGAAGCCGAGCGCCCGCAGCGCCGGCAGGTACGGACGCTCGTGCGGCGGCAGCACCGCCTGGGGGATGCCCCGCGCCGCGAGCGCGCGCATCTTGGCCAGGCCCTGCAGCGCCGCTTCGCGCGGATTGGCCGGCAGCAGCGCGTTCCTCTGCGCGGCGAGATTGCCGCGCGCGAGCCCGGCGTAGTTGTGCGTGGGCCCCGGAATGCCGTCGAAATTGATCTCGGCGCTCATCGATCCCGCGGCCGTCAACGATCGCGCGGCCGTCAACGATCGCGCGGCGAAAGCGGCACGGCGCGGACGGTGTCGCCTTCGCCCACGCCGAGCGCCGCGGCGGCGTAGGGCAGCAGCGGAAAGCGGTCGACGCGCGCCGGCGCGGCGGCCACGAGCGCGCGGTAGTCCTCGAACTTGCGGTTGGAGACGAGCCACGGGACGTCGTCGGTGAGGCTGTCCGGCACCGGGTCCTCCTCGCCGAGCGTCACCGGCAGCACGTGCGAGCGGCGCACGGCGTCGATGTTGTCGCGAAAGCATTCGACGGTGGGGCCGGCGTCGAAGATGTCGACGTAGCCCTCGTAGCGAAAGCCCTCCTGCTCGAGCATCGCGCGCGCCGGCGCCGTGTCGACGTGCACGGCGCCGATCGCCTCGCGCGCCGCGACCGGCAGCAGGTTCACGTACACCGGGTGCTTCGGCATCAGCTCGGCGATGAACGCCTTCTGGCCGATGCCCGTGAGGTAATCGGCCGTCGAGTATTCCATCGCGAAGAAGTGGCGGCCGAGCCCTTCCCAGAACGGGCTGAGGCCGTCCGGCCCGAGCTTGCCGCGGAGCTCGGCGATGATCTTCGGCGCGAAGCGCTGCGCGAATTCGGCGATGAACAGCAGGCGGCTCTTGGCGAGCAGCGCGCCGTTCTTGCCGCGCCGGTAGCCCTGGTCCAGGAAGAGCGAGCAGAGCTCGGTGTGGCCGGTGTGGTCGTTCGCGAGGAACAGCGTGGGCGCCACCGTGTACACGCCGAGGCCGCGCGACGCGTGGACGAGCGTGCCTACGTGGTAGTTGTACCAGGGCTCCTTCAGGCCCACCGCCGCCTCGATCGCGCAGATGCCGGCGACGCGGCCGTCGCTGCCGTCGGCGAGCACGAAGACGTAGCACGCGTCGGCGCGGTCGGCGGTCCCCGCGAACGACGCGAGCGCGCGCTCGATGCGCTCGCGCAGGCGATCCTGGTTGGCCGGCAGCGTGGTGAGCCCGGTGCCCGTGCGCTCCGAGAGCCCGAGCACCGCGGGCAGGTCCGCGTGCGTGATGGGCCGGACGAAGAACATCGTGCCGGCGGCGCGCCGGACTAGACCAGCGCGCGGCCGAGCGCGATTTCGAACCGCGCGAGGCCCTCGAGAATTTCGTCGAGCGAAATGACGAGCGATGGCGCGAGGCGCACGACGTCGGGCCCCGCGACGAGCACGACGAGTCCGGCGTCGCCGGCGGCGCGCAGCACGTCCATCGACTTGCCGCGCCACGCTTCGGCGAGCTCGCAGCCGAGCCACACGCCTTCGCCGCGGAGGTCGGCGAACACGGGCCGCCGCGTGTTGATGGCCTTGAGGCCCTCCATGAAGAGCGCGTAGCGCGCCTTCACGCCGTCCAGCACTTCGGTCGTGTTGATCACGTCGAACACCGCGCTGGCCACCGCGCAGGCGAGCGGATTGCCGCCGTAGGTGGAGCCATGGACGCCGGCCGAGAACGCGCCGGCGACCTCCGCCGTGGTCATCATCGCGCCGATGGGGAAGCCGCCGCCGAGGCCCTTGGCGCTCGTCAGGATGTCCGGCACGACGCCTTTCTGCATGTACGAGAACAGCGTGCCGGTGCGCCCCATGCCGCTCTGGATCTCGTCCAAAACCAGCAGCGCGCCGTGCGCCGTGCAGAGCCGCCGGGCCGCCTGCAGGAACGCCGGCGTGCCGGGCGTCATGCCGCCCTCGCCCTGCATCGGCTCGAGGATCACCGCGCAGATGTCGTGGCCATGCGCGGCGAACTCGGCTTCGAGCGCCGCGACGTCGTTGTAGCGGACGTGCGTGATGCCGGTCGGATTGGGCCCGAAGCCGGTCGCGTATTTCGCCTGCCCGCCGGCGGTGACGGTGAAGAGCGTCCGGCCGTGGAAGGCGTTCAGCGTGGACACGATGCGGGTCTTGTGCGGCCCCGCGCGATCGTGCGCGTAGCGGCGCGCGAGCTTCAGCGCCGCCTCGTTGGCCTCGGCGCCCGAGTTGCAGAAGAACACGCGCTCGGCGAACGTCGCGTCGGTGAGCCGCTGCGCGAGACGCAGCGCCGGCTCGTTGGTGAACCAGTTCGACACGTGCCACAGCTTGTGCGCCTGCTCGTCGAGCGCGCGAATCATCGCCGGGTGGCAATGGCCGAGCGCGGTCACCGCGACGCCGCTCGCGAAGTCGATGTACATCCGCCCGTTCTGGTCCCACAGCCGCGAGCCTTCGCCGCGCACGGGGATGAACGCGGCCGGCGCGTAGCAGGGCACCATCAGCGTGTCGAACATCGCGCGCGTGACCGGCAGCTGCGCGGCGCGCGAAGGCGCGACGTCGCGGGATGGCGCGGCGTCGCTTACGGCCAGCGCGGCGCGCTCGGCGGAGGAGGCGGACATGGGCGGTTCCGTTTGAATTGTTCAGCCGGCGGCGGCGACGGCCTGGATCTCGACCTTGTAGTCGGGATTGGCGAGCTTCGCTTCCACCGTCGCGCGCGCCGGCGTGTCGCCCTGCGGCACCCACGCGTCCCACGCGGCGTTCATCGCGGCGTAATCGGCCATGGAGGCGAGATAGATCGTCGCGGACAGGATCGCGCGCTTGTCGGTGCCGGCTTCGGCGAGGAGGCGGTCGATCTGGCCCAGCACGGACTTCGTCTGCGCGCCGATGTCGGCCTTCGGGTCTTCCGCCACCTGGCCCGCCAGGTAGACGAGCCGCTGCCCCGGCGCGGGCGCGTAGATGACGAGGTCGGACAGGCGCTTGCCGACGTTGCGGCGTTCGATGGTCATGATGCTATCCTCGAGCGGCGTGCCCCGTGAGGGGACGCGAACGTCAATTGTAGACCAACGAACCCCCTTGACCGCGCGCATCGCCCTCGTCGCCGGCGCCCTGTTCGCGTTCCTCGCGGTCGGCCTCGGCGCGTTTGGCGCCCACGCGCTGAAGGCGCGCCTGCCGGCCGATGCGCTCGCCGTGTGGCAGACCGCGGTGCTCTACCACGGCTGGCATGCGCTGGCGCTCGTCGGCGCCGGCGCAGTGCTGCTGCAGCGGCCGGGCGCGAGCGGCGTCACCTGCGCCGCGTGGCTCTTCTGCGCCGGCATCGTCCTCTTCTCCGGCAGCCTCTACGCGCTGGCGCTGACCGGCGTGAAGTCGCTCGGCATGGTCACGCCGGTGGGCGGCGTGCTCTTCCTCGCCGGCTGGCTCGCGCTCGCATGGGGCGCGTGGCGCGCCTGAGCCGCGCGCGCACGCGTCAGTCGACCTTCGCCCCCGACTCCTTCACCACCTTCGCCCACTTGGCCGTCTCGGCCTGGATGTGCTTCGCGAAATCGTCCGGCGAGCCGCCGGCGGCGATCGCGCCCTGGCCCAGCAGCTTCTCCTTCGCCTCCGGCGTGGAGAGCCACTTCTGCACGTCGGTGTTGATCTTCGCGATGATGTCCTTCGGCGTGCCGGCGGGCGCCAGGATGCCGAACCACGACGACGACTCGAAGCCGGGCAGGCCGCTTTCGGCCACCGTGGGCACGTCGGGCAGCGCCGCGGCGCGCGTGGTGCTGGTGACGGCGACCGCGCGCAGCTTGCCGCCCTTGATCTGCGGCAGCGCGGAAGGAAGGTTGTCGAACATCAGCTGCACCTGCCCGCCGATCAGATCGGTGAGGGCAGGCGCGCTGCCCTTGTAAGGGACGTGCGTCATCTGCACGCCGGCCATCACCTTGAAGAGCTCGCCGGACAGATGGATCGACGTGCCGCTGCCGGACGACGCGAAATTGAGCTTGCCCGGGTTGGCCTTCGCGTACGCGACCACGTCGGCGACCGTCTTGAATGGCAGATCCGGGTTGACGACGAGCACGTTCGGCACGCCCGCGACGAGGATCACCGGCGCGAAATCCTTCACGTGGTCGTACGGCATCTTCGCGTACAGGCTTGGATTGATCGCGTGCGTGCCGACCGTGCCCATCAGCAGCGTGTAGCCGTCCGCGGGCGCCTTGGCGACGAGCTCGGCGCCGATGTTGCCGCCCGCGCCCGGCCGGTTGTCGACGATCACCTGCTGGCCCAGCGTCTCGGAAAGCTTCTGGGCCGCGGCGCGCGCCAGGATGTCGGTGGTGCCGCCCGCGGGGAACGGAACGACGAGCCGCACCGGTTTCGTCGGAAAGGGGGCTTGTGCAAGCGCGGACGGCGCGCCGAGCAGCGCGAAGGCGCTGCATGCGACCAGCGCCAACGAACGAAAAGGATTCATGCAGGTTCCTCCATGCCGCTTCGCTTGTCGCGGCGTTGTAGTACGGCCGCGGGGAGCGCGCCGGGTGTGTGAGGGGATTCGCCGCCATTCTGCCGGATGCGCCGCCGGCGGTGGTGGACATCCCCTATGCCATCAGCATAGACTTGACCCTGCCGGAGGGGAGGCGGCGACTCGCATCGTTCAACGAACAACGAATAACGGAGAACCTCCCGTGCGCACACTGCCCTTTCTCCGCGGCCTGACCGCCGCCGCGCTGCTCTGCGCAGTCCTTCCCCTTCCCTCGCTCGCGATCCAGCTGGTGCCGGTAGTGGCGAGCGGTCTCGCCAGCCCGGTGTTCGTCGGCAACGCCCGCGACGGCTCCAACCGGCTCTTCATCGTCGAGCGGCCGGGGACGATCCAGGTCCTGCAACCCGGCGCGTCGACGCCGACGCTGTTTCTCGACATCCGTTCGAAGATCCTCGCGGGTGGCGAGCAGGGCCTGCTCGGCCTCGCGTTCCATCCGGGGTATTCGGCGAACGGCCGCTTCTTCGTCTATTACACGCGCGCCGTCGACGGCACGCTCGTCATCGCGGAGTACAAGGTCTCGACCGATCCGAATGTCGCCGCCACGGCCGAGACCGTGCTGCTGACGATCCCGCATCCCACCAACACGAACCACAACGGCGGCATGCTCGCATTCGGCCCCGACGGCCTGCTCTACATCGGCGTCGGCGACGGCGGCTCCGGCAACGATCCGCCCAACAATGCGCAGAACATCGAGGTGCTGCTCGGCAAGATCCTGCGCATCGACGTCAACACGCCGAACCCGGGCGCGGGAACGGTGTACTCGGCGCCCGCGAGCAATCCGTTCGTCGGCAGGGCCGGGCGCGACGAGATCTTCTCGTTCGGCTGGCGCAATCCGTGGCGCTTCAGCTTCGACCGGCAGACCGGCCAGCAGTGGGTCGCCGACGTGGGGCAGGGCTCGCGCGAGGAGGTCGACACGCCGGTCGTCAACGGCGGCAACTACGGCTGGCGCGTGTACGAAGGCACCGCGTGCACGAACAACGACCCGGCGCTTTGCATCCCCGGCAACTACATCCCGCCCATCTTCGATTACATGCACTCGGGCGGCCGCTGCTCGATCACCGGCGGCTACGTCTACCGCGGCACGCAGGGTGCGCTGCCGCCGGGAACGTACATCTACGGCGACTACTGCTCCGGCGAGATCTTCACGTGGGACGGCGCGGCCCAGACGCTCGTGCTCGACACCGCGCTCAACATTTCGTCGTTCGGCGAGGACGAGCAGGGCGAGCTCTACGTCGTGAATCTCGGCGGCTCGGTCAGCCGGATCGCTTCCTCCACGCCGTGCACCTTCGCGATCACGCCGTCGGGCGTGAGCGTGGTCGCGGCGGGCGGCACCGGCAGCGTCGCCGTGACGGCCGGCGCGGGGTGCCCGTGGACCGCGGCGCCGAATGCCGGGTGGCTGCACGTCACGGCGGGCGGCAGCGGCAGCGGCGACGGCACGGTGGGCTACACGGTCGATGCCAACACCGCGCAAACGGCTCGCACCGGCACGCTGACGATCGCCGGCAAGACGTTCACGGTGACGCAGGCCGCGGCGCCGGCGTGCGCGTTCAGCATCGCGCCGCGCAGCGCCAGCTATCCGCAGGGCGGCGGCGCGGCCAGCGTCGCGGTGACCGCCGGGGCGGGCTGCCCATGGACGGCCGTCAGCAACGCCGGCTGGATCACCGTGAACGGCGGCGCGAGCGGCAGCGGCAACGGCACCGTCACGTACTCGGTGGCGCCCTACACGGGCAAGCCCAAGAGCCGCACCGGCACGGTGACGATCGCCGGCCAGACCTTCAGCGTGAAGCAGACGAAGAGCAAGTAAGCCGAGGTACGTCCGGCGCGTCAGTCCACCTTCGCGCCGGACGCCTTCACGATCCGGGCGTACTTCGCGAGCTCGCGCGCGATGAACGCCGAGAATTCCGCCGGCGTATCCGGCGCCGCCTCGGCGCCCTGTGCCGTCATCCGCTCGCGCATGTCCGGCGAGTTCAGCACCTTGACGAGGTCGGTGTTCCACTTGGCAATCACGTCCGGCGGCGTGCCGGCCGGCGCCATGATGCCGAACCACGTCGAGATGTCGAACCCGGGCACGCCGGACTCCGCCATCGTCGGCAGGTCGGGAACCAGCGCCGACCGCTTCTCGGTGGTGACGGCGAGCGCCTTCAGCTTGCCCGCCTTGACCTGCTGCATCGAGTTCGCGAGGTTGTCGAACATGAGCTGCGTGTCGCCGGCCAGCAGCGCCTGGAGCGCCGGCGCGCCACCCTTGAACGGGATGTGGACCATGTCGGTCCCCGTGTCCACCTTGAAGAGCTCGCCCGCGAGATGGCCGGCGCTGCCGTTGCTCCCCGAGCCGAACGACAGCTTGCCCGGGTTCGCCTTCGCGTAGGCGATGAGGTCCTTCACGGAGTTGACCGGCAGGCTCGGGTTCACGACGAGCACGTTGGGCGTGATGGCCACGAGCGAGATCGGCGCGAAGTCCTTCACGGCGTCGTACGGCATCTTCGGATAGAGGCTCGGATTGACGGCGTGCGTCGACAGCGCGCCCATCACGACCGTGTAGCCGTCCGGCGCCGACTTGGCGACGAAATCGGCGCCGATGTTGCCGCCGGCGCCGGGCTTGTTGTCGACCACCACGCTCTGGCCCCACATCTGCGTCAGCTTGTCGGCGATGGCGCGGCCCACGGCGTCGAGCGAGCCGCCGGGCGGAAACGGGATGACGAGCTTGACCGGCTTCGAGGGGAAAGCTTGTGCAAATGCGCCGCCGCTCCACGCGGCCGGCAAAAACACGGCAACTGCGGCGAGCGCCGGGACCAGGATCAGTCGGCGGCGCACGCGCGCCGACACAATTTGTTGCAACGTCATCGCCGACTCCGCAGGAGGAACCTCGGTCGAGTTTAGCAGGGCTGTCGTCGCTTCCTGCCGCCTGCCTGCGCGATTTGCCCCGAACCGCGGCGAAAGCGCATAATCGTTCGGTTGCGCCGGACGGATTTCCGGCCTCGATGCCAACTCGGTACGGCTTTTGCGTGCGGCCGGTTGCCGGCCCCTCCGGGGGCGTTCGGCCGCGGCGCACGGTCGCGCCGCGCAAACGAGTGAACGAAGGCAGCCCCGCGCCAGTCCACGCACTGTGAACCAAACGTCCAGGCACTGCGAACGAACCATGAAGCAAGCGGCGAACCCGTACCGGCCCCGATGAACAAGACCGCGCTCGGCCTCGTCGCCCTGCTTTGCGTGCTCGCCGCCGCGGGCGGCGGCTACTGGTTCGGCACCCAGCGGCCGTCGCTCGCCACCGTGGCCGGCGGCGGCAATGGCGCCGCGGCGGCACCGGCGGCCGGCAAGGGCGGCCCGGCCGCGGCCGGTGCGGCGGTCTCGGTGGAAGCGGTGAAGGTCGCGCTGCAGCCGATGCCGCAGACGATCACCGCCGTGGGCAGCATGCGCTCCGACGAATCGATCACCGTCCGCCCGGAAGTCGCGGGCCGCATCAGCGCCATCCGGTTCCAGGAAGGCCAGCGCGTGGCCAAGGGCGCGACGCTGATTCTCCTCGATCCCGCGATCAACCAGGCGGAGGTGCAGCAGGGCCGCGCCAACCTGAAGCTGGCGCAGAGCAAGTACGACCGCGCGGTCGACTTGGCGAAGAGCAACTTCATTTCCGGCCAGGCCAAGGACGAGGCGGAGAACAACCTGCGCGTCGCCGAGGCCGGCGTGCAGCTTGCCGAAGCGAAGCTCGCCAAGACGGAAATCAAGGCGCCGTTCTCCGGCATCATCGGCTTGCGCGTCGTGTCCGTCGGCGACTACGTGAAGGAGGGCGCCGACGTCGTCAACCTCGAGTCGATCGATCCGCTGAAGGTCGACTTTCGCGTGCCCGAGATCTACCTCAAGCAGGTGAAGGTGGGCCAGTCGCTGCAGGTGCAGCTCGACGCGCTGCCGGGCAAGACGTTCGAGGGCAGCGTGTACGCCGTGAACCCGCTGGTGGACGCCGCCGGCCGCTCGATCGTCATCCGCGCCATCGTCCGCAACCCCGACACGAGCCTTCGTCCCGGCATGTTCGCGCGCGTCCGGCTCATCACGCGCGACGAAAAGGAAGCGCTGGTGGTGCCGGAGCAGGCGATCGTCCCGCAGGGCGACGAGCAGTTCGTGTTCCGCGTCGTCGACGGCAAGGCCAACCGCGTGAAGATCGACGTCGGCCAGCGCCGCGACGGCGTCGTGCAGGTGCTGAAGGGCCTGGCACCCACCGACGTGGTCGTCACCGCCGGCCGGCTCAAGATCCGCGAAGGCACGCCGATCACCGTCGCCACGGCCAATCGGCCGCCGGCGAACGCCGAGAGTCTCGCGGCGCCCACGCCCAAGACCTGACGCTTCCGGCCGCGCGCCATGCAACTGCCCGAAATCTGCATCAAGCGGCCGGTGTTCGCGACGGTGCTGTCGCTGATCATCCTGCTCGTGGGCCTGATCTCGTACACGCGCCTCGCGGTGCGCGAGTACCCGCGCATCGACGAGCCGGTCGTCAGCGTCTCCACCACCTACCGCGGCGCGTCCGCCGAAGTCGTCGAGTCGCAGGTGACGAAGCCGCTCGAGGATTCCCTCGCCGGCATCGAGGGCGTCGAGGTGATGACGTCGCAGAGCCGCTCGGAGACGAGCCGCATCAACGTCCGCTTCACGCTGAAGCGCGACCCCGACTCCGCCGCCGCCGACGTCCGCGACAAGGTCGCGCGCGCCCGCGGCAAGCTGCCCGACACGATCGACGAGCCGATCATCGCCAAGGTCGAGGCCGATTCGCAGCCGGTGATCTACATCGCCGTCGAGGCGGGCTCGCTCACGCCGCTCGAGGCGTCCGACTACGTGAAGCGCTACGTGCAGCCGCGGCTGTCCGTGCTGCCGGGCGCCGCCGACGTCCGCATCTTCGGCGAGCGCCAGGTGTCGATGCGCATCAACATCGACCGCTCGCGCCTGGCCGGCTACAAGCTCACCGTGCAGGATGTCGAGGACGCCATCCGCAAGCAGAACGCGGAGATTCCCGCGGGCCGCATCGAATCGCAGTCGCGCGAGTTCACCGTGGTGGCGGAAACGGACGTCCGCTCGCCCGACCAGTTCAACAGCATCATCGTGTCGAGCGTCAACGGTTATCCGGTGCGCATCCGCGACATCGGCAACGCCGAGATCGGCGCCATCGACGAGCGCACGGTGTCGCGCTACAACGGCAAGCCGTCGCTCAACATCGGCGTGATCAAGCAGGCGGTGGCCAATCCGCTCGACCTGTCCCGGGCGGTCACGGCCGAGGTGGCCAAGATGAACGACGGCCTGCCCCCCGGCATGAAGCTGATCGTCGCGTACGACACGTCGGTGTTCATCGACCGCTCGATCAAGTCGGTGTTCGAGACCATCGCCGAGGCCATCCTGCTCGTCGTGCTGGTGATCTTCTTCTTCCTGCGAAGCCTCCGCGCCACGATCATACCGATCGTCACGATTCCCGTGTCGCTGATCGGCAGCTTCGGGCTGATGTACGCGTTCGGCTTCACGATCAACACGCTCACGCTCCTCGCGATGGTGCTCGCCATCGGGCTCGTCGTCGACGACGCCATCGTGATGCTGGAGAACATCTTCCGGCACGTCGAGGAAGGCCTGCCGCGCAAGCAGGCGGCGATCAAGGGCGCGCAGGAGATCGGCTTCGCCATCGTCGCGATGACGCTCACGCTCACTTCGGTGTTCGCGCCGCTGGCGTTCGCCACCGGCCGCACCGGCCGCCTGTTCATCGAGTTCGCGCTCACGCTGGCGGGCTCCGTGCTGGTGTCGGGCTTCGTCGCGCTGACGCTCACGCCGATGATGTGCTCGATCCTGCTGAAGCACGAGACCAAGCATTCGTTCCTGTTCAACCTGGTCGAGTCGTGGCTGAACGCGCTCACCAGCGGGTATCGCCGCGCGCTGACCGCCACGCTGCACGCGCGCTGGCTGATCGTCGCGCTGTGGTTCGTCGTGCTGGGGCTCGGCGTGGCCTTCTTCCTGCTCCTGAAGGCCGAGCTCGCGCCCACCGAGGACCGCGGCGTCGTGTTCGGCCTCATCACCGCGCCGCAGGGCTCCACGCCGCAGTACACGGCCGACCAGGCGCGGCCGATCGAGGAGTTCTACGCGCAGGTGCCGGAGGCCGCGGCGTTCACGATGATCTCCGGCTTTCCCACCGTGGTGGACGGCAACGCCGTGCTGCGGCTGAAGCCGTGGGAGGAGCGCACGCGCCGGCAGCAGGCGATCACCGACGAGCTGCGGCCCAAGCTCGGCACCATTCCCGGCGCCATCGCGTTCCCGCTGAACCCGCCGTCGCTCGGCCAGTCGTTCCGGTCCACGCCGGTGGAATTCGTCGTGATGTCGCAGGTGCCGTATCCGGAGCTGCAGCGCACGGTCGACCGCTTTCTCGACGAGGTGCGCAAGTACCCCGGCATCCAGAACCTGCAGATCGACCTGCGGCTCAACACGCCGGAGGTGCGCGTCGCCATCAACCGCGACAAGCTCTCCGACATGGGCATCGGCGTCGACACCGTCGGGCGCACGCTCGAGACGATGCTCGGCGGCCGCCAGGTCACCCGCTTCAAGAAGGACGGCGAGCAGTACGACGTGATCGTGCAGGTGGCGCCGCTCGACCGCACCACGCCCGCCGACATCAGCGACACCTACGTCCGCGCGCGCGACGGCGGCATGGTGCAGATGTCCAACCTGGTCGACGTGAAGGAGGGCGTCGCGCCGCAATCGCTCAACCACTTCAACCGGCTGCGCGCGGTGAAGGTCACGGCCACGCTGGCGCCCGGCTTCGCCATCGGCGAGGCGCTGAAGGCCATGGACGCCGCCGCCAAGGCCTCGCTGCCCAACACCGCGCAGACCGACCTCGACGGCCAGTCGCGCGAGTTCCGCGCGTCCGGCGGCGAGATCTACTTCACGTTCGTGCTGGCGCTGGCGTTCATCTACCTCGTGCTCGCCGCGCAGTTCGAGAGCTTCACGCATCCGTTCGTGATCATGCTGTCGGTGCCGCTGTCGATGACCGGCGCGCTGTTCACGCTGTGGCTCGCCGGCGGCACGCTCAACATCTACAGCCAGGTGGGCCTCGTCACGCTCGTCGGCCTCATCACCAAGCACGGCATCCTGATCGTCGAGTTCAGCAACCAGCTGCGCGCGCAGGGCGAGGACCTCTTCAGCGCCGTCGTCGACGCCGCCACGCTGCGGCTGCGGCCCATCCTGATGACCACGGGCGCGATGGTGCTGGGCGCCGTCCCGCTGGCGCTGGCCGCCGGCGCCGGCGCCGAATCCCGCACGCAGATCGGCTGGGTCATCGTGGGCGGCATGTCGTTCGGGACGTTCCTGACCCTGTTCGTCGTGCCCACCGCCTACACGCTGCTGGCGCGTCGCGGCCGCGCCGTCGAAGGCGCGCCGGACGGCACCGCGGCCGCGCCCCCCGCCACGCCGCAGCCCGCACTGGGCCACGACTGAGCCCTGCGGGTCAGGCTGCCGCCTGACGGGATGCGTCGCGGCGGGCTGCAGCCGGCCGCGCGATCCCATCTACAAGCCCCACCGGCGTTGATTTGCAATAGAATCGCAACGCGAAAGAGGCACATTGCCCGTCTTGCACTTTCCTGGAGGAATCATGTCCCAACGCTTCACGCGCCTTGCGCGCCTCGCCGCCGCGCTGGCGGTTGCCACCGTCGCGACGGCGGCGCACGCCGTCACGGAGATCCAGTGGTGGCACGCGATGACCGGCGCCAACAACGACCGCGTCAACGCGCTCGCCAAGCGCTTCAACGACAGCCAGAGCGACTACAAGGTCAATGCCGTCTACAAGGGCAGCTACCCCGAAGCCATGGCCGCGGCCATCGCCGCGTTCCGTGCCGGCAACGCGCCGCACGTCCTGCAGGTGTTCGAGGTGGGCACCGCGACGATGATGGCCTCCAAGGGCGCGATCAAGCCCGTGTTCGAGGTGATGAGCGAATCGGGCGAGAAGTTCGACCCCAAGGCCTACGTGCCGGCGGTGTCGGGCTACTACACCAACACCAAGGGCCAGATGCTGTCGTTCCCGTTCAACAGCTCGACGACGGTGTTCTGGTACAACAAGGACGCCTTCGAGAAGGCCGGCCTCGACCCCAACCGCGCGCCGCAGACGTGGCCCGAAGTCGTGTCCGCGATGGCCAAGCTCAAGGCCTCGGGCCACGCTTGCCCGTTCACGACGGGTTGGCAGGTGTGGACGCAGCTCGAGAGCTTCTCGGCCTGGCACAACGTGCCGTACCTGACGAAGGAAAACGGCTTCGCCAGCCCTGACGCGCAGCTCGTGTTCAACGGCCCGCTGCAGGTTCGGCACATCAGCAACATGAAGGAATGGATCGACAAGGGCTACTTCGTCTACGGCGGCCGCAAGAACGAGCCGGAAGCGAAGTTCTACAGCGGCGAATGCGCGATGATGGTCACGTCGTCCGCCGCGTACGGCACGATCAAGCAGCAGGCGAAGTTCAAGTTCGGCGAAGCCACGATGCCGTACTACGCCGACGTCGCCGGCGCGCCGCAGAACACGATCATCGGCGGCGCGAGCCTCTGGGTGATGGGCGGCAAGAAGAAGGACGAGTACAAGGGCGTGGCCAAGTTCCTCACGTTCCTGTCGCAGCCGGAGATCCAGGCCGAATTCTCGCAGGCCACCGGCTACCTGCCCATCACGATGGCCGCGTACGACGTCACCAAGAAGTCCGGCTTCTACGACAAGAACCCGGGCACTGACGTCGCCGTGCAGCAGATGATCGTCAAGACGACGAACAACTCGCGCGGCGTGCGCGCCGGCAACATGTCGCAGATCCGTGACGTGACCGACGAGGAGCTCGAGTCAGTGTGGGCCGGCAAGAAGACGCCGAAGCAGGGCCTGGACGACGCGGTCCGGCGCGGCAACGAAGTCATCGAGCGCTTCAACAAGGCGAACAAGGGCGGTTAGTCGTCGCTTGCGGTGGCGGGCACGCCGGGGCAATCCGGCGCGCCCGCTGCGAAGACGAGCATGAGGTCACCGATGCGACGCTACGTGTTGCCACTCCTCGGTGCCCTGCTGCTGACGACGCACGCGATGGCGGAGGAGCGTTCGGCCCGCCAGTCCGTGCCCGGGCCCGACTACGGGGTCGCGCTCACCCCCGCCGTCTACTTCGTGAACTTCCTGTTCATGTATTTCTCGAGTCCGGGCAACGCCGCGAACATGCCGGCGTATCGGGCGCCGGTCCCTGCGGAGCTCGTCGACTGCCTCCTGGAGCATCCCGAGGGTTGCCGTTACGCCGACTACCGGCAATATTTCGACGATCACGGACAATGCAGCGATGGCGCTCAAGGCGGCACCTGCGGCTGGAAGGCGCAATGCGAGCTGGAACCTGCGTTCAAGCACCTGGCGCCGCCCGAGTTCGACCGTGCCAGTCAGATCAACGAGCCACTCGGGCCAGGCCGCGCCACGAAAACGGCCCGTTCCCTGGGGATGGACAAGGACATGGTCCTCACCCCCGATCAGTATCAATGCCTGGTAGGCACGCCCGGCCAGCGATCGGCCGCCCAGGACACGATCGCCGAGTGCATCGAGGACCTCACCAATTCGAACGGAAACGCAGACGTTCCGCTCTCCAGCTACGGCCTGTCCCTGCTCGACGATCCGGCGCAGCCCGGTGAAGCCCTCGTCCGAAGCGTCTGCTCGCCCCATGCGGCGTGTCTGCGGATGAATCAGGTGATCGCGGAATCGCTGGAAGGACTCGCGCAGACCTGCGGCTTCAACGACAAGCTGGCGCGCTTGCTCGTGAAGACACCGATCGCGCGATTCGGCGCTCTGGGCTTCGTATGCCAATCCAGCTCGATCCAGAGTTCGGAGAACGCATGCCTGGCCGAATCCGTGCGCAGAAAATAGGCCCGTGGAAAAACGCGCCCGCTTCGAGTCGCGCTGGCTGCCGTACGCGCTGATCGCGCCGCAGCTCGTCATCACGCTCGTCTTCTTCTTCCTGCCGGCGTCGCAGGCGCTGTATCAATCGCTGCTGGTGCAGGACGCCTTCGGCACCAATACCCAGTTCGTCTGGTTCGAGAACTTCCAGGACCTCTTCCGCAACGAGGATTACCTGTCGTCCTTCAAGACGACGGCCATCTTCTCGCTGCTCGTCGCGGCGCTGGGGCTGTCCATCTCGCTGGTGCTGGCCGTGCTCGCCGACCGTGTGATCCGCGGCGCCAACGTCTACAAGACGCTGCTGATCTGGCCGTATGCCGTGGCGCCCGCCATCGCTGCCGTGCTGTGGCTCTTCCTGTTCAATCCCACGCTGGGCATCATCGCGCACTGGCTGAAAGGGCTCGGCGTGCCCTGGAACCCGCTGCTCGACGGCACCGACGCGCTGATCATGGTGGTGATCGCCGCCGTGTGGAAGCAGATCAGCTACAACTTCCTCTTCTTCCTCGCCGGCCTGCAGTCGATACCCAAGTCGCTGATCGAGGCCGCCGCGATCGACGGCGCCGGGCCGGTCAAGCGCTTCCTCACCATCGTGTTCCCGCTGCTGTCGCCCACGACGTTCTTCCTGCTCGTCGTGAACATCGTCTACGCGTTCTTCGACACGTTCGGCATCATCGACGCGGCGACGAGCGGCGGCCCCGCCAAGGCCACCGAAATCCTCGTCTACAAGGTGTACGCCGACGGCTTCAAGGGCCTCGACCTCGGCGGCTCGGCCGCGCAGTCCGTCGTGCTGATGATCATCGTCGTCGCGCTCACCGTGGTGCAGTTCCGCTACGTCGAGCGCAAGGTTCAATACTGATGAGCACGCCGTCGGCCGAACCGAAGCCCCGCATGCGGTTCCCCGTGCTGGTGCTGATGAATCTGCTTCCCCGCACCTGGCGCGCGGGCGGGCGCGAAGGGATGATCGAGAACCGGCCGCTGCTGACGATCTTCACCCACGTGATCCTGCTGATCGGCGTGGCGATCATCGCGCTGCCGGTGTACGTGACGTTCGTCGCGTCCACGCTCGGACCCGATGAGGTGCTCCGGGCGCCGATGTCGCTGATTCCGGGCTCGCACATGATCGAGAACTACGCCAAGGTGCTGGGCGAGGGCGCGTCGTCGAACGTCACCACGGCGCCCGTCGGCCGGATGATGCTCAACAGCCTCGTCACCGCGCTGGTGATCGCATTCGGCAAGATCATCATCTCGCTGCTGTCGGCGTTCGCGATCGTCTACTTCCGCTTCCGGTTCCGCACGCTCGCGTTCTGGCTGATCTTCGTCACGCTGATGCTGCCGGTCGAGGTGCGCATCCTGCCGACGTACAAGGTCGTGTCGGACCTCGGCATGCTCGACACCTACGCCGGCCTGACGGTGCCGCTGATCGCCTCCGCCACCGCAACGTTCCTGTTCCGGCAGTTCTTCCTGACCATCCCGGACGAGCTCGCCGAAGCGGCGCGCATCGACGGCGCCGGGCCGCTCCGCTTCTTCTGGGACGTGGTCGTGCCGCTGTCGCGGCCGAACATCGCCGCGCTCTTCGTCATCCTGTTCATCTACGGCTGGAACCAGTACCTGTGGCCGCTCCTCATCACCACCGACGAGTCGATGTACACCACGGTGATCGGCATCAAGCGGATGATCGCGGGCGGCGAGCAGGCCACCGAATGGAACCTGGTGATGGCCACGGCGATGCTGGCGATGCTGCCGCCGGCGCTCGTCGTGCTGCTGATGCAGCGGTGGTTCGTCAAGGGCCTCGTGGACGCGGAAAAATAACGGAAGAAAAATGGCCAAGGTGGGATTCCGCGGCGTGACCAAGAGTTACGCCAACCTCGAGGTGATCCACGGCATCGACATGCAGGTGGCCGATGGCGAGTTCATCGTCATCGTCGGCCCGTCGGGCTGCGGCAAGTCGACGCTGCTGCGGATGGTGGCGGGCCTCGAGCCCATCACCGGCGGGGAGATCGTGATCGGCGATCGCGTGGTCAACACGCTCGAGCCCAAGGACCGGGACATCGCGATGGTGTTCCAGAACTACGCGCTCTATCCGCACATGAGCGTGTTCGACAACATGGCCTACGGCCTCAAGATCCGCGGCTTCACCAGGGACGACATCGGGCAGCGGGTCAAGCGCGCGGCCGAGATCCTCGAGCTCGGCCCGCTGCTCGAGCGCAAGCCCCGCGCGCTTTCCGGCGGCCAGCGCCAGCGCGTCGCGATGGGCCGCGCCATCGTCCGCGAGCCGGCCGTGTTCCTGTTCGACGAGCCGCTGTCGAACCTCGACGCCAAGCTCCGCGTGCAGATGCGCTTCGAGATCCAGAAGCTCCATCGGCGGCTGTCGACGACGAGCCTGTACGTCACCCACGACCAGGTGGAGGCGATGACGCTCGCGCAGCGAATGATCGTGATGAACGCCGGACGCGCCGAGCAGATCGGCACGCCGATGGAGGTGTACGAGAATCCGCAGACGATCTTCGTCGCCGGCTTCATCGGCTCGCCGGCGATGAACTTCATGCCCGGCAAGGCAGACGCCGCCGGCGGCGTGGTCCTCGACCACGGCGGCACCGTGCAGGCGTCGCGCGTGCGCACCGAGAATGGCCGCGCCGTCCAGGTCGGCATCCGGCCCGAGCACCTGCGCCCCTGCGATCCCTCGCGCGCGTTCTTCTCCGGGCAGGTCGAGATGGTGGAGCAGCTCGGCGCCGACATGCTGATCCACATCGCGCACGGCAAGGACATGGTGATCGCGCGGCTGCCGCACGGCGAGGCCCCGGCGGTGGGCTCCACGATGGCGCTCGACGCCGATCCCGCGCGCGTCTTCCTGTTCGACGCCGGCACCGGCGCGCGGGTGCACTGACATGTGCGGACTTCCCGCCTGGCCGTATCCGCGCCTCTGCGCCCACCGCGGCGCCGGCAACCGCGCGCCCGAGAACACGCTCGCCGCCTTTCGCCTCGGACACTCGCACGGCTACCGGATGGCCGAGTTCGACGTGAAGCTGTCGGCCGACGGCGTGGCGTTCCTGCTGCACGACGCCACGCTCGAGCGCACGACCAATGGCGTGGGCCGTGCCGACGCGCTGTTGTGGCGCGACCTCTCGCAGCTCGACGCGGGCAGCTGGCATTCGCCCGCGTACGCCGGCGAGCCGCTGCCGTCGCTCGCGACGATCGCCCGCTGGACGCGCGCCAACGACATGCTCGTCAACATCGAGATCAAGCCCACGCCCGGCCGCGAGCGCGAAACCGGCGCCGCCGTGGCGCTCGACGCCAAGGCGCTATGGGCGGGCGCCGACGTGCGGCCGCTCCTGTCGTCCTTCTCCGCGGAAGCGCTCGACGCGGCGCGCGAAGCCGCCGCCGAGCTGCCCCGCGCCTGGCTCGTCGAGAACCTGCCCGAGGACTGGCGCACGCAGATCGTGGCCCTCGGGTGCATCGCGCTCGACGCCAAGCACACGCTGCTGACGAAGGAGCTCGTGGCGGAGGTCCGCGGCGCCGGCCTGCGCGTGGCGACGTGGACGGTGAACGATCCCGCGCGCGCGGCCGAGCTGGCGGGCTACGGCGTCGACACGATCATCACCGACGCGGTCGACGTGATCGGGGCGGATTCGCTGGCGAAGCGCGGTTAGGCGCGAGGCCTGCGTAGCTGCTCGTCGCACCAGCGCCGCCACATCACCCGGTAGGCAGCTTCAAGATCGGCGACGAACGCTCGCGTGTCCGTGAGTGGCGACGCCATCAGGCGAGTTCGCAGCGATGTCCTCAGGCGGCTGCGTGCCGCCGGGTCTTTGGCGAGGCGCACGTTTGTCTCGACGTAGGCGTCAGGCGTTTCGGCGATGAGCTCCTCCAGGCCGAGCGTCGACAGGATGCTGAAGCCGCCGCGTGCGATTCCGGTCTGGCCGCGTAACGCGACGACCGGCGTGCCCATCCAGAGCGTATCCAGCGTGGTCGTCGCGCCGTTATAGGGTGTCGTGTCGAGCGCGATATCCACATGGCCGATCGCGCTGAAGTACGACAGGATGTCCTTGCGGCCGTGCATCGTGATGCGCGAGGCGTCCACGCCCTCACGGGTGAAGCGATCCAATAGCGCGGCACGCGCGCGTCCGGCCGGTACGTCCATGATCACCAGCTCGCCCTCCGGCACGCGCCGCAGCACGTCGCTCCAGAGCGCGACAGTCGCGTCGGTGATCTTCGACACCTGGTTGAACGACCCGAAGACCAGCCCATCGGGTCGATCAGGGTGGGGGGTATGCACGTCCGGGACGTCGTAGTAGGGGGCGTAACACCATTGACTGTGCGGAAGTCGCTGGAGGCGCTCGGTGTTGAAGCGTTCGGTCTCGCCGGGGGGGTCGGTGTAGGCGTCGCAAATCCGGTAGTCCATCGCCCGCACGCCGGTCGTGTTGAGATAGCCCATCCACGTCGCCTGCACCGGCGCGGGGTGCCGAGCGAACACCGCTAGCCGATTCCGTTCGGTGTGGCCAGAGAGGTCGACCAGCACGTCGATCGCGTCGCTACGGATCCTCTCGATGACCAGGACATCGTCGAGGCCCGCGATCGGGTGCCAATGATCGGCCTTGTGCCGCAAGTCACGGGTGATCTCGTCGTCCGACGTATCGTTCGAATAGCAATGGACCTCGAAGTGCTCGCGGTCGTGCAGCGCAAGCACCGGCCGAATGAAGAGGCCGATGGGATGCTTGCGAAAGTCCGCTGACACGTACCCGATTCGCAGCAACCGATCGGGCTGTGCGGCG
>Ga0207691_10000332_pt1 | contig 47224 bp, 47 predicted proteins | sample KBSM13metaG_FD_184327 | JGI IMG/M metagenome (GOLD analysis project Ga0207691, IMG submission 184327) | Miscanthus rhizosphere microbial communities from Kellogg Biological Station, Michigan, USA - KBS M1-3 metaG (SPAdes) (version 2) | ecosystem: Host-associated > Plants > Roots > Rhizosphere >...
TCGGGCCTTGTGGTGCGGTGGGTGGCGTATCTAGGTCGTCTTGATCTCGATCAGCAAGTCCCGGGTGCTCCGGCTGCCGAGATTCTGGACTGCGTGCGGCCCGCTGTCGTCCCAGAACACGGTGCCCGCCCCGACGTCGCGAATCACCGGCGCGATGTCGGGCTGCACGATCTTGACCCTGCCACCGGTGAGGCTGATCGTAAGGTGCGGCGGATGAGAGTGCATCCCCTCTCCGCACACGCCCAAGCGCGGTCTCGCGGCGTGCTCTACCACGCGCACCGCGTCGTTCTCGAACAGGATCCGGCCACCTGCAAGCACCGATGTCCTCTTCCATTGAACGCGCTCGGATGCTGTCATGACATTTGCCGGCGCAGCCTTGGGCTCGACGAGGAAGACCGTCACTTCACGCGCACCTGCGTTCTCGGCCAAAGGCGCGGCCCCGGAATCCCACCAACAATCCCCGGCCTTGTATTCGACCTGTGACGGCTTCCCTGCCTCTGCGACTCTGAGGTTCGCCTCGGTAAAGAACACGACGAGCTGCGGCGTGCGTGGGCTCGGCGCCATCCCGTACACCGGCTGGCCGGGCGCTGCGGTATGCCGCGAGACCCGCACCTTTTCGTTTTCGACCACCTTGCCGTTCGTGGCGTCGGTACCGACCTGCGGCAACGCGTCCACCCCGCCCGACCTCGCCGCAGCGATACCCATCGCTGCGAGCATCCTCAAAGTGTCGCGCCGCGTCGTATCTATCGATTTCATAGCGCTCCCCGTCGGTATCGCCTACATCTGGCGGAACAAATGATTGTAGCTCTCGCTCACCGCCAAAAGCTCCGGCCGCTGCTTGAGCTTGACTTGCAGGTTGCCGCGCACATCGCGAGTGACGCCGGCAATGGCGCCGACGTTGACCAGCGTCGAGCGGTGGATCTGCCAGAAGAGGTTGGGGTCCAACTCGTCTGTCAGTTCCCTTATCGGTTTACGTATCAGCGACTCGGCGGTGGGAGTCGCGACCAGCGTGTATTTGCTGTCGGCCTTGAAGTAGCAAATCTCCTCGACGGTGATCAGCTTGATGGTGTTGCCGACGGAGGCATTGACCCAGCGCAGGTAGACCTTGTTTTCGACCGACTGGCGCTGGATCTGCCCGACGACGCTGGACAGGTCGGCGGGTGGCAGCGCGATTCGATCCTTCAGACGCGTCACTGTCGTCGCTAGCCGCGGCAGGCTGATGGGCTTCATGACGTAGTCGACCGCGCCCTGCTCGAAGGCGGCGATTGCATACTGATCGAACGCGGTCACGAACACGATGTGGCAGCGTCCGGCGGCCTGGCGCGCGACTTCGAGTCCCGTCATGCCGGGCATCTGGATGTCGAGGAAGACGATGTCGGGTTTCTTGATGACGAGGAGACGCAGGGCCTCGACGCCGTCCGCGGCCTGGCCCACGATCTCGAGCTCGGGCCAGAGCTTGGTCAGCTGCTCGGCCAGCTCTGCGCGCAGCAGCGGCTCGTCCTCGGCGATGATCCCTGCAACCTTCATCCCGGGTCTCCGTACGCCAGCGCCTGGTTCGATGCCGCGACCGTTCCGGCAGGCAAATGGGGAATCAGGACCGTGGCGACGACGCCCGAAGGTTCGTTGGGCGCCAGCTCGAGCGATGCAGCGTCACCGTATAGCGCGGTCAGGCGTGCGCGCGTGTTCGCGAGCCCCACGCCGGTACCACCGGTGGCCGCTACGCCGAAGCCGACTCCAGTGTCTGCGACGCTAAGCATGAATCCTGGACCCACGCGCTGCGCGCGAACCGAGATGTCGCCGCCATGCGGGGACGGATTGAGACCGTGCTTGACCGCATTCTCGACCAGCGTCAGCAGCATCATCGGGGGGAAGGGCTCCGAGCGGAGCTCGGCCGGAATGTCCACGGCAAAGCGCAAACGGTCCCCCATCCGGATCTGGAGCACTTCGAGGTAGGCCCGGACGAGCTCCCACTCCTGGCCCAGCGTCGTATCCTCCTCGCGCATACGCGGCAACGCTGCGCGCAGGTAGTGGATGAGGTTGTCGAGCATGGTCACCCCGCCGTGAATGTCGGTCTGGGTCAGCCGCTTGACATTGGCCAGCGTGTTGAACAGGAAATGTGGCTCGATCTGCGCACGCATCACCTGCAGCTGCGCTTCCAGCATCTGCTTCGACAGCGCGATCTGATCGAGCTGGGCCTGATGGACCGCTGCCGCGGCTATTCCGGCACGCTGCTGCAGCTCGTAGAGCAGTGCGATGCCCGCGGCGATGATCATCCAGTAAGCGACATCGGAAACGAAGCGGACATCGAATGCGGTTTCGACGGGTGAATCGTAATAGGGAATCACAAGCAGCGCACCGGCGACGGCGCCGATCAACATCGCCACGACCAGAACGGGCGCTGCGAGCCATCGTGACCATCCAGCTACGAGCACCTCGGCGATCGTCGCCGCCAGAGCGATCGGAAGTCCCATGAGCAGCGTCTCGCCGACATAGTCGAGCCAAGTGCGGATGACGCCCTCGAGGTCAAAGGGGGTATAGAGCGTCGGCTGGAACAAGGCCTGCGTGCTCACGAGCGTGCAGACGAGCACGGTAAAACCGATCCGCTGCCAGCCCAGCTTGGCGCGCACGCCCGCGAAAAGGCGCGAGAGCGGCCGCGGTCCTGAAAGAGCAACCGCAGCGTCCGGCAGTCGTGCCAAAAATCCGCCCATGGGGCTACCATGATCTGATGACGACGGGATTCTGGCCCGTCGGATGGGGTGATGGCAACTTGGGCGCCGACGAAACCCGCGCACGCCAGCGCAAACCCGGCATATCGCCGGATGAAATCGGAAAAACGACGACCGGACGCCCTACTTGCACAGCGCGATAAACGGGAAAATGATGTCGACGCAAGGGCGATCGTGATCAGACGCCGCGTTCATCGACGGAGAATCGCATGCGCCGCATGATAGTGCTCGCTGGATGTGTCCTCACGGTTGCGGGTGCGCAGGCGCAGCCCAGCGATGTCCTGGTCGACGTCAACGCTCTCGCCTTTCGAGTGCATGACGCCGTGTCGCCGGCTCCCATGCCGGCGCGAAACATGGCGATCGTGAATCTGGCCATGTTCGATGCAGTGAACGCCATCGAGCAGCGGTATGCGGCCTATCGCGCCCAGGTCGCGGCGCCAAACGCCGCGTCGCCGGCGGCCGCGGCCGTGGGCGCCGGCTGCGCGGCAATAAGCGCTCTGTACCCGACCCAACGCGACTCGGTCCAGAAGGAATGCACGGGATTCGTCACCAGGCTGCCCGCGGGCGAGGTGGATGCAGCGAGCATCGCATTCGGAGAATCGGTCGGGCGCTCGCAGGTTGAGGCGCGCAAGGACGACGGCTTCGGCACCCCGAACGCGTGGCGCCCGACGACGCAACCGGGCACCTACGTTCCCACGGCCATGCCCGTGGGTTGGGACCTTCGTTCGATGCGCCCGTTCGCCATGCGCGAACCTTCGCAGTTCCGTCCCGGGCCACCCCCGGCGCTCGCGAGCGAGGCATGGGCACGCGACTACAACGAGATCAAGGCCATCGGCAGCCGCAGCAGCACCCAGCGCACGCCGGAGCAGGCGTCGATCGCCAGGTACTGGTACTACTCGGGCGTACTCAGCTTGACGCCGCAGATGCAGCAGGCCGCGCGTGCGGCCGGGCCGCACATCAGCGATCGTGCGCGCATTCTCGCGCTGACCAACATGGCGGCGAGCGACGCTGGCGTCGCGGTCTTCGATGCCAAGTACGCCTACAACTTCTGGCGGCCGCTTACCGCGATCCGCAACGGCGACATCGACGGCAACGACGCCACCGAGCGCGACGCCGCCTGGGTACCTCTCCTCGATGCGCCCATGCATCCCGAGTATCCGTGTGCCCACTGCATCACCTCGACCGCCGTCGGCGAGGTGCTCGCCTCGGTTCTGGGAACCGGCGAGCTCGCCACACCTCTTTCCGCGCCTGCCGCCGGCGTTCCCCCCGCCGAGGCCGCCGTGCGGAGCTGGCGCCGCGTTTCAGACATCGCCACCGAGATGTCGAATGCGCGAATCTGGTCGGGCATCCACTTTCGCAATTCCACCGAAGTCGGCGCCGCAATGGGCCGCGAGATCGGTCGGTATGTGCTCGAAACACAGCTCAAGCCGCGTTGACCTGCGGAGCCGGCGACTTGCCGCCCGCGCACCACTCCAGGTAAACGCGGCCACGCGAACGCTCAGATTTGCCTGCCGTGGCGCAAATCAGCGGCCTTGATCTGGCCGTCCTGGAGTGCGCGCAGTCTCTCGACCTGTTCCGCCTGCGCCGCAATCATCTGCCTGCGAGCGGCGAGCATGTCCTGATCCGGATACCGCATTCCGCCCGCCACCGATTCCAGAACGGCCACGGCAACCGCGATAGTCGCCGCGCCGAAAACGATCCTCGCCTTCCAGTTCGTCGTCGCATAGCGCTTCATGATCCTCTCCTTGGTTGTCGTGCGTTGGGCGATGAAGGGATTGCCCAGCACACGGTTCAAACGTTAGAGATGTGGACCGGCAGCCTCAACCGACGGGCGATGAACACGCCGAGAGGTGCGACGAAGCGGCAGAAATGGAACAGAGATTGGATGAAACGGTGGTCTTCATGAAGCGAAAGCAGTGACTGCGAGGCGTCTTGACAGGCGTCAGGTCGGTTCGCGTACCCATTGAATGCCGACGCGCAACGGCGTGGCGGAGTGGGACGCGGATTTGCCGGGTTCGCACGTCGGACTGCCGGTTTCGTCGCAACGATGTCGCGCCCCTTCGGGCCGCTTGGCACCCTGCACCGGCGCGGCCCATTACGCGCCACGTGGTCAGTTCCGTTACGGCATCCAATCGACGATGGAGAATCATATGAACGCGCGCAAGCTGCTGTGGGCAGTTTTTCCTCTTGCTGTCGCCTTACCGCTCCAGGCCTATGCCGACGACCCGGTGGAACCGAATGCCGGAAACTGGAAAACGTGGGTCATCTCTTCGGGCAAGGACTATCGCGCCCCGCCGCCGCCGCGGCCAGCGGAGACCCAAGCCGAGTTGCGCGCTCTCGCTGCCTTGATCAGCCACAACGACGGTCAAGCCGAGCAACAAATCAAGTACTGGGACGCAGGCGCTCCTGCATACCGCTGGATGGACTTGATAAACAGTCGAGTGCTCGCCGGAACGCCAACGACGGCCTATCCGCACCGCGTGTACACCTACGTCGCCCTCGCAATGCACGACGCGACCATCGCGACCTGGGAGTCGAAGTACTTTTACAATCGGCAGCGGCCAAGCGAGCGCAATCACAAGCTGCCCACCGCGTTGTCCGTTCCCAACAGCCCGTCCTATCCCTCTGAGCACGCTGCAACTGCCCAGGCTGCGGCCGCGGTCCTCGCCTACTTCCTGCCCCAGGAAGCGCAATCATTCCAGACCATGGCCGAACAGGCCGGATGGTCACGCGTGCTGGCCGGTCTCCAGTACCCAAGTGACTACTACGCCGGTCTGGAGCTCGGCAGGAAAGTTGCCGAGCAGGTGATCGCGAAGGCGCAGGCCGACGGATCGGATGCGGTTTGGGCAGGCAGCGTGCCGACCGGACCCTGCAAATGGATCGGCACAAATCCGCCCAACGTCACGGCGGCGAACTGGAAGCCGCTGCTGCTTTCCTCTCCCAGCCAATACAGGCCGGCGCCTCCACCGGCGTGCGACTCACCGCAGGTGGTTGCCGAGACGGCCCTCGTCAAGAACTTCCCGCGCGCAGTTCCGGGGAACCCGGCGATATTCGCGACCAACTACAAGGTCTTCTTCTGGCAGAGCCCGGAAGGCCTGAATGGCTGGCCTTATCGCTACGCGGACAAATGGATCGCCGAGGATCGCCTCGACCAGAATGCTCCGCGCGCCGCGAGAGCGTACGCGCTGGTGGCGGCGGTCATGTTCGACGCGTTCATTGCAAGCCAGGACGGCAAGTTCACGTACTGGTACATCAGGCCGCACCAACTCGACTCGTCGATCGTGCCGTTGATTCCGGTCCCACCGTTCCCGAGCTACCCCTCGAATCATTCGACGTTTTCGACGGCACGCGCGGAGGTGCTTGCTTACCTGTTCCCGGAACGAGCCGCCTTCATTCGCGCTTTGGGGAAAGAAGGCGGGGATTCGCGGATCTGGGGCGGCATTCACTACCCGATGGATAACGAGGCGGGCGTGCAGCTCGGCAAGTCGGTCGCCCAAGTGTTCATCACTCGGGCGCAAACCGACGGCTCGCAATAGAGCGACGCGCTAGTGCCCCACCTACGCCGCAAAGGAGACGGCCCGCTCGATCATGGCGGGCCGTCTCCGCACTCTCAGCCTCCACCGACGCTCTGGTGGTATGGAACGCACGCGAGCGTGAACCGCCTATTCAAAACCTCTCGCCGTTAGAGCCGCTTTGGCAGCGGGAGAATAAGGGAAGGCGACCAGCGCTCTTGCTGCCTCGGTCTGACTGCTTCCGACAACAACGCCAGGCGTGAACTGAGTGTAGTTCTGAATCTCCGGTGGCAGCGGGCCAACGAACTCGACGCGTGGTTGAGCCAGAACTTCGCTGATTTGGTTGCGTCGGCCGTGAAATGCGCGAGCCCGCGAACGCGAGTGGGTTTTGTCGGGGCAGGGCGGTGCGCTACGGCATACCCATGAGGTCCATGATTACGCCGGTCATGAGCGATACCGCCACGACCAACGCGAATCCGATGGCGAAGGCTTTTGCGATCAGGAGCGTCGCGCTACTTGGCTTGGGTCTCGGTGTAACAGCGGTGCTATGGGGTTCCATGGCGAACCCTCCGGTAGGCCGCGTCGGGGGAACGCGGGACACCGTATGACATCACATGAGCATTGCCGCGGTATGTGCGCTGTCCTACATAGGACGAGCGAAATTCCTGCCCGGCCTGATTTCGCAAAGCCATTTGATCCTTGTCCGGTCAGGCATGTAATGGTCCTATCCTGCGGCCAAACTTCCTTGAGTCGCGTGGTCAGCGTGGTACGCGGGCCTAACGACGCGTTCTGGTCGGGAGGCAAGCATCGGCCAGAAGCAGCAGTTCCGGTTGTCGATGAGACGGGCAACTGAATCGCGGAAGTCGAGCGCAGTAGCCAGCCCGGCGCCGTGTCGCCGCCGTGGTCCAGTTCACACGCTGCACTGCCTATAGGCGAAGCCACCGGCTAAAATCGGACATTTCCAGGGAGAATCGCTTGCAGATCCACTTGCGCGCCATAGTCTTCGTCGCCATGCTCGCCGCGTGCTCGGCGGTGCCCAGCCCCAGCGTCACGACGGGCTGGCGCGATCCCACGTTCAAGGGACCGCCATTTAAAAAGGTATTCGTGATCGGACTGAGTGCACAAAGCCTCAGCGATCAGCGCGGCTTCGAGAACCTCATGGTGTCGGCCCTGCAGAGCGTCGGTGTCGCCGCTGTGCCTGGATGGCAATACGTGCCCACCGATCGGGTGCCTGACCAGGCCACAATGCGAGCCGCGGTCGTGCAATCCGGCGCGGATGCAACATTGCTCGTGCGCTTGTCGGGCTGGCAGACGGAAGGCAGCGTCGGCGTCGGGATGGTAGGCGGAGTAGAAGGCGTCGGGCCGAACATGTACGCCGGCTGGTACGCGCCCGGGGTGGTCAGCACCAGCTATCAGGCCGCGACGGTCTACACCACACTGTTCGACGTACAGACGGCCCGTCCCGTGTGGACCTACAACCCGCCGACCTACAATCCGGGCACGTTGGAGCAGAGCGCGCCGGCATTCGCCAGCGAGGTCGTGGGCATGCTGCAATCGAGCGGATTGCTCGCGTCGCGTTGAGTTGGCCAGGCCGAGCGCCGCTAGTGCGTCCGCCGGGCAAGCAGCGCGGCCGTCGCTTCGAGGTCGTCCGTCAAATTGCCGGTCACCACGGCGAGCCCGCGCACTTCCTCCGTAACGAGCGCCTCGTTCTCGGCGATCGCGTCGATGAGACACTTGTGCAACTTGCGAACCTGGCGAACTGTCTCGACGAACTCCACAACGTCCTGCTCTGGATTCACCATCGCGCGAGCCATGGCAATGCCGTGCTTGACGTACACGATGATCCGGTGGAGTTCCTCGGAGTCCACAGCGGGATTCTGCCCCGTTCGGCGGGCGATTTCGCAACCGACTGAATCGACAGGAGGGATGATCCCATGCCCGAGACCGTTGGGGCCTTTGCCATAGTTCCGAGCAACGATCTTTCAGCCGCGATTCCTTTCTGGGAGCGCTTGGGTTTCGTCCGGACGGGTGGTGACAGTGCCTACGTGATCATGACTGGCTGGGGCTGCGAAGTGCACCTCACCCAAGCCGGGGCAGGCGCTTGGCAGGTGCCAGCAGAACACAATCCCTTTGGCGTCTTCATACGAACCCCGGAAGTCGACGCCATTGCTGCGCGGGTTGATGACCTGATCATCCGTCCGGGCGGCGTGCCTCGTCACCGTGAGTGGGGACTCTATGAGGTCGGAATCGCCGGGCCGGACGGGCTGCTCGTCCGCATCGGCTGGCCATCCAGATTGATGCAAGCCTAGCTCGTGTAGATGTCTGCTCCGCGGCACCTTCCATGTCTGCCCTGGGTCGACAACGGTCGTCGCGGCATGACCACAAGGCGCTTACTTTGACGCCACTACCCCCGGAGGCTTCCACGTACCTTCGCCGGGCGGCAGGATCGAAGGCGGCGTGGCCTTGGGCCAATACAGGCGCGTCACCAGGTAGACGGTGTCATTGGGCGCGGGCAGCCAGTTGGCTTCCCTCGACTTACCCGGAGAGTCCCGCTGAATGTAAAGCGTGAGCGAGCCGTCAGCGTTCTTGTTCATCGCGGGGAGCATCGGCGAGTTGATGAGATAGCGGTTGATTGGGTTCTTGACCAGAAGCTGGCTCTTGCCGTCATACATCGTCACGGACCAGAACGCATTCACCGGCGGGAGTTGCCCCGCGGGGAAAGTGATCGTGTAGTTGTGCTTGCTGGTGTCGATCGGGGCGCCGGCCGCGTCGATACGGGTATACGGATACATCGCCTCCGCCGCATCATTGCCGTACAAGCCCCCCTTGGCCGCGCCCGCCCGGAGCAGCCAATTGCCGTTGAAGAACGCCTCGTCGCCGAACAACGACCCCACGTTCCAACCGTCGATAACCTTCGATCCGCCAGCGAGAAACTTGTCTACCTTGCCGTCTCCCTCCTTCAGGCCAACCAGTACCGCCGCCTTGTGCTCCGGTGAAAGCTCCTTGAACGCGAAGGTCTTGCCAGGCCCGATACCGATACTGGCGAGTTTGGCACGGACCTGCTTGTCCGCCGCCGACGGCGGAACGAACTGCAACGCGGCATCGAGATACTCGAAGAAATTGTCCTTGATCCCCGCCGTCGTAGCCGGAATGAAATCGATCTTCGGCGCGGCCGGTGGCGGGGGTTGCTTGAGGAACGCTGAAAGCGGCTGGACTTTGTAGCCCGCCTGGATCTTTTCCACGTTTGGCATGTCTGCCGGGTTGAAAAGCTGGGTTCGGATGAGCGTCAGGCCGAAAGGCGTGGTAGATCGGAACACCTTCTTGATGCCGGGAGGCGCTTCGGCTTTCCAGTCGGGACCGACGACCAGGTAATCGCCCGGATCGCTTCCTGTGGCGCGCGTTCCGATGTAGCCGTAGTTGTACGTATTGCCATCGATCATCTGCACGGAGTAGTAACGCTTCTTGTCGATGGCCGGCACGGACACAACGATCGGTTCAGCCCGCAAGTCCATCCATGTGATCGAGTAGGGGGTATCGCTATTCGGGGTGATGACCGCCGTGTCCTCCGGCGTTGCGACGCGATGCTCGTTGTAGGTCTCGTTGAAAGGCGCCTTGAACTGACTGGACTTCCGGTCCACCGCAAACTCGTTCATCACCGCGTAGTTCATGACGAGCGGCAAGCCGTAGATGAAACCTTCCTCGGCGATCGCCTTCGTCTGTTCGATGCTGGGCGCGGGAACCCCCGCGGCGACGTCCTTCTTCTCTGCCTGCGAAATCACGTCGTCTTTCTTTCCGCAGCCGAACAGAAGTGCTGCGGCGGCAAAGACCAGAAGGAGCGACTTCGCCTGCGTGGATGGCAATCCGCACATTTCACTTTCTCCCTTTTCAAATTGTTGGTGGCGACAGCGCGTAATAGTAGCGGATTGTGCGCGCATCCTCCGTGCTTCGCGCTGCGTGGAATGGCGAGCGCGCCGCGAATTGGTCGGCTGTTTTGGCTCGTCTTCCCCAGAGACGAGATCACTGCCGGCTGGACCGCCTCAGCGCCTCCGAGCAGCCGGTGTTGGACGGCTCCGGCCGCCGTACGGCGCTGAGTGCGGCAGCACGAACCATAGAGCGACGAAGACCGCGGTGATGCCAATCGCCAAGGCGACGCTCGGCCATGCGCTATCCAGGATGACGTGGGCGACGATGTAGACGTCCAGGCCGATGGCGAGCATCAGCGGCAGCATCGCGGCCGTGATCGCGGTGGACGAGAGCCGGATGAATTGCCGATCGACGGTCTGGTGATCAGCTTGCCGGTGGTAGGCGGCGGGCGTCATCACGAGCGCGACCGCCAGGGCGACCAGAAAAACCGACGCGAGGTGGAGGAGCTGATCCGTTCGCGTCAGCGCGTGGGTGAAGCGGTCGCTGAACACCGCGATCAGCTGGAAACCGAAGAGCGCCTGGATGCCCGGGAGCACCATGCGCGCTTCGTCGAGCGCGTACCGCGCCTGGTCCTTCAGCGACTCGGGCTCCGCCGCCCCCGGTGTCAACTTGGCGACCGCTTTTGCTGCTGCGTTGTTCGAGGGAAGCGACTTCATCGGCACTCCGGGCGTCCGCGCACCATTGCGCGAATCACGGGCGACGGCAATCAGCCGCTGCCGCGATCCGGCGTAGGAATTTTGCCTGCACCCGGCGGTGTAGGCCCGCGCCGACACCGAGATCGGCGCGCACGCGATTGCGGATTCGGACCACCGCAGGATAGCGTTGCGGGCTCAATCGGTAAAAACGGCGCGCAAGCCGTGATCGTTCGACATGGCCACGACGACGCATCGGCGCACAGCGGCAACGGCGCTCCTGATCATCGATTTCTTCAACCCGTTCATCGCCAACGTCGGCAGGGGCTACGCCGCGGCCGCGTTGCGAGCGGCCGTCCGTACTGCAAGGCTCAAGGCCAGGCTCCGAGCCACGAAGGTGCCGGTCATCTACGCGAACGACAACTTCGGCAACTGGGAGTCGGAGTTTTCCTCGTTGGTGGAGCGCTGCCGGGCTCTGCCGGGCGCGGCTGGTGAGATCGCGGCGTTGCTGGCGCCGGTGGCCGGCGACCGATCGATCCTCAAGCCGCGCCATTCCGCCTTCTTCGAAACGCCGTTGCCGTTTCTTCTGGGCACGCTAGGCGTCCGCAGGCTCATCCTCACGGGAATCGCGGCCGACTCCTGCATCACCTTTACGGCGCACGACGCACACGTGCGCGAGTTCAGGGTGTGGGTGCCGAGCGACTGTGTCGCGTCGCCGTCGATTCCCCGCACCCGCGCGGCCCTTGCCCAGTTGCGCAGGGTGCTCGACGCGTCGGTGGCGTCGAGCACCGCTGCCAGGAGATGAGCGAGCCCAGCTCCGAGGGCTCGCGGTGGGAGGTTTATTTCCCCTTTTTGGGTACCTTCGCGCCGGCCTTGCGAGCTTCCGAGAGGCCAATGGCGATCGCCTGCTTGCGGCTCGTGACCTTCTTGCCGCTCTTTCCGCTGCGGAGCGTTCCGGCCTTCTTCTCTTCCATCACCTTCTTCACCTTCGACTGCGCCTTTTTGCCATACGCGGCCATGTTGCCTCCATGCTGAAAATGGAAAGGTCAAAGCGACTGCGTGTTCCATCGTAGCGGCGTGCGTGGCTTGGAGGAGCGGAAGAAGTTCCATTCTTGCGTCGGACCACGGCGGTAGTCCGCTCCCACGGTTGGTTGCTGACGGGCGATTCAGACGGTGACTGACAGAATCGCCGGCGCATGCCGGCGCGTGGAGCAACGTGTAGTATTCGCGCCATCCCGCATCCAGACACGCCTTCTATGCGCCCCGTGCTCGACGCCATGCTGCGGCTCCGGTTGCTCGCCTGGATCCTCACCGGCGCGATCGCGCTGGCGGGTTGCGACGCACAGCGTCCGCCCAATGCGCCGATCGCCACCCAGGACCTCACGAAAGGCTATCGCCTACAGCGGGTCAACGCCGACCCCGACAACCCTGGCGATGTGCTGGTCATCCTGACCCTGTCGGGCGGAGGCACCCGTGCAGCCGCGCTGGCCTACGGCACGATGGAAGCGCTGCGGGACGTGAAGCTGAAGATGGGGGGCCGGAGCCGCAGGCTGCTGGACGAGGTCGACGTCATCAACGCAGTGTCCGGCGGCAGTATCGTCGCCGCGTATTACGCGGTGCATCGGGAAGGACTTTTCCGCGATTTCGAGTCGCGCTTCCTGAAGCGCGATGTGGAGCGCCAGATCCGCGCCGAGGTGTTCGCCAACCTGCCGCGGCTCACCCAGCCGCAATTCTCCCGGGGTGAGCTCCTTGCCGAATATTTCGACCGCGAGCTCTTCGACGGCGCGACGTACAGCGACCTGGCGCGCGGCAACATGCGGCCGTATGTGGTGATCAACGCTTCGGCCTTGGCGACCGGCGCGCGGTTTCCGTTCACGCAGGCGCAATTCGACCTGCTCTGCTCGGACCTCGGCAGCGTGTCGGTGGGGCGCGCGGTCGCGGCGTCGGCCGCGCTGCCGCCTTTCTTCGGCGCGATCACGATCGACAGCTTCGCCGGCTCCTGTGGTCCGGTGTCGCTGCCGGGGATCGCCGCGCAGATGGACGCGACCACCCCAACGCGCGTGGTCCGTCTCGAGGAAGCCCGCACCTATCTGGATCGTTCGCGCCGGCCGCACATTCATCTGGTGGACGGCGGCCTGATCGACAACCTGGGGTTGCGCGTGGCCGGCGATTTCGCCGTCGAGTACGGGGGATTCTTCGAGCTGGTGGAGGCACTCGGCTATCGAAACGTCTCCCATGTGGTTTTCATCTCGGTCAACGCCGAGACCGCCTCCAACCACGCGATCGATCAGAACGCCAATCCGCCGAATTTCTTCCAGACGCTGAACGCGCTCAAGTTGCCCGGGTCGGCGCATTCCTCCGAAGTGGCCGAGCAGCTGCGGGCAAGTTTCGACGGCTGGCGCAACGACGTGAAGAACGCGCGGCAGGCCAAAGGCGGAACGGCGGGCGCATCGGACGGCCCGCAGTTCTATTTCATCGATGTTTCGCTGCAGGCCATCGCCGACGAAAGCGAGCGCAACACCTTCCAGAACATTCCCACAGCGCTGACGCTCGACGCCGCGACCGTCGATCGTCTCCGTGCGGTGGCGCGCAAGCTGTTGCTCGACTCGCCGGACTTCAAGAAGCTCGCCGCGGATCTCGGAAGGTGATTCGCGCAGGTCAGGCCAGGCGTGCCCGCAGCGGTGCCTGCAACCTTGCCAGGCGCCGACGTTCGACGACGGTTGCCAGCAGCAGCCCGGCCATCGAAATCGCAACCGCGTAGCCCTGGGCGTTCAGGACGGCGTCGCCGAACGGCTCGGCGCTGCCGATGAGCGGGCCGAAGCCTCGCACGGTCTGCGTGACCGCGATCATCGCTGCGACCAGCACTGCAAGCGTAACGCCGCGGGAACCCCAGAGCAGCGCGACAAGGATGAAGAGGAGCGCCGAAAGGCAGGTGACGACCGGCGTGAACCAGCCCGGATTCCGCGCGGCGGAGGCGCCGAAGAGCGCGCGAACGCAGAGCATGAAGAGCGCGCACGCCACCACCCCGCCGGCGATCGAAAGCAGCGTGCGATGGTCCGGACGCGTGAACCGCACCTGCGCCCACACCGCGATGAAGGGCGCGAGCAGGAGGATGGCGGCAAAATTCCCCGTCAGCCAGATACGAAACGTCCGCCAGGCGTTGGGCTGTGCCGTGGCGTAATCCCACAGGCCGATCAGCACCGCGCCCGTGAGTGCCAGCGCGAGCGCGCCGGCGATGACCGCCCCGACGTCGTGCGGCGATTCGAAACGCAGCGGCGTGGCCGAGATCCATGTCGCCGCCAGCCCGCCGGCAAGCGTCACGACGACTTCGATGAGCGCATAGATCAACGATTCGCCCAGCGACGAGCCTACCAGCGGCTCGAAAATGAGCGCCCCGAGAAAAGCGCCGGCGAGCACGGGCATCCAGTCGGAACGGTCCCGGCCGAGCACGAGGCCGAGTCCGAGGCCGCTGGTGAGCCACACGCTCCAGGCGTCTTGATCCGAATACGCAAAAAAGGCCGAGAACGCGCCGAGCGCAAGGTACCCCACGGCGACGACGACGATGGTCTGCACCTTGTCCAACCTGGACTCCTTCTGCGCCCTATACCGGAGCGCACATCCCGACGGCGTCGGGACCGTAGCCCTCGGGAATCCACCCCGCGGCGATCATCGTGGCCCGTGTCGCAAGGCTCGTCGTGTACCGGTGGTTGGGCGCGGCGCCCATGCCGTTGTTGTAGAGGCGGTAGACGGGCGCCGTATTGGCGGGACAGGCGCCGTCCGCGGCCGGGACAGGGATGTTGAACACCAGCCCCTCCAACTGCCAGTTGGCGTTGGCCCTTACGATCGCGCACTCCCTCGGATCGGGCGTGTAGAAGTGCGAGCTCTTCGGCGCGAACGTGGTGCTGAAGAATCGGCACACGGGCATCGCGCCCACCTGATCGGCGGCGTAGACGTTGAACGAGCCGCCCGTCCGCGTCCAGCCGGCGAACACGCCGCTGTCGAGCTTGGCGATCTCGTCCGGGATGGCGGTGATGAAGTAGTGGTCGAACGCCGCATGGTGGTACTCGATCGCGGCGACCTTCGCGGCCGGCGCGGGATCCAGACGATAGGCCTGCTGGCATTGCAGGGGGCCGGTGCAGCTCATCGCCACGATCTGGCCGGCGTCGTTGACGGCGGTCGCGGTGGTGAGCGTCGAGCCCCCCAGCCCCGAGGTGACGGTGTTGAGGTCGACCATCGCGCCGCTGGCGTACACGAAAGCGCGCGAGCTGCCTTGCGCGTCGGTGGACTCGCCGACGATCGTACCCGCGGCGTTGATCGAGAACGCGGTGCTGCTGCCGCCGCCGAGCGTGCCGATGTCGTGCATCGTGCCGTCGTCGATGAATGCATGCGGGCCGAGATCGCCCGGCAGGTAGGCGCTGCCCACGACCTCGCCGCCCGGCGCGATGCCATAGCCGATGCTGGCGCGTCCGCCCAGCGTCCCGAGATCGACGAGGCCCCCGCCGTCGGTGTACCGAAACGCGTGCGCGTCTTCGGCATCGGTGTGGGCGAAGCCGGCGAGCGCGCCGAAGACGTTGATGCCGTAGGCCTGGCTCGTGGTTCCACCGAACGTGCTCAACGTGGTGATCGCGTTTCCTGCGGCGCTGTAGCGATACGCGCGGAACGAGGCGCCCGACCGGGAGGCGCCGGCCGCGTCCCCGCCCGCGTTGATGGCGTACGCGTTGCTCACCTGTGCGCCGAGGAAAACGTTGAGATCGAGGATTGTGCCGCCTTGGAATATCACCGCATGCAGCGACGTGGTGTTCCCGGAGTTGGAAGATCCCGCCACCTGGGCGGCATCGTTGATCGCGTAGCCGAAGCTTTGCGTGCCGCCGGCGAGCGTGCCGAGATTGGTGAGCACGCCGTCCGAGTACAGGAACGCGTGGCGGTGGGCGGCGCCGCTGCCGTCCGTGTCGGCCCAGCCGGAGATCTGGCCGCGCGCGTTGATGCCGGTTCCGTAGATCGACGCGCCGCCAAGGTTGCCGAGCGGAACGGCGACATACGCGGGGGCTGCCGCGACCGCGGCGGGGAGGATCAGGCTTGCCAGCGCGAGCCAACGAACTTGGTGCGGCATGATTGCTGCTCCATTCAGCCCGGGGATGGCTTCAATCTAGCACCGCTCGCCGCGCCGTCAAAGGTCGTCGGCGCGGGATTTTTCACCCGCCGGCTTGGTACCATCCGCCAGCCGTGATCGTTTCAAGGTCAGCAGAGAGGAAAGACCCATGCCCATGCTGCGCGCCGATTACGCGAGCCTCGCACCGTCCCCGCGCGTCCGGGAGCTGCTCGCGCAGCTCGGCGCCAGGCAATCGGCCCCCGGGCGCTGCAGGCAACCGGTCGGCATCATCGGTCCGGGCGACGGCGGCGCCGAGGAATGCCTCGCCGCGTACCAGGTGGCGAACGCCCTGGCGCGCGCCGGCATGTCCATCGTGTGCGGCGGGCGCGGCGGGGTGATGATGGCCGCGTCGAAAGGGGCGAGCGATGCCGGCGGCGCGGCCATCGGCATCCTGCCCGAGGAGGACGCCAGCGCCGCCAACCCGTACCTGACGGTGGCGCTCCCGACGGGTATCGGCGAGATGCGCAACGCGCTCATCGCGCGCGCCAGCATCTGCCTCGTTGCCATCGGCGGGGGCATGGGCACGCTGTCGGAGGTGGCGCTCGGCCTCAAGTGGGGCAAGGAGATCTTCGCGCTCCACCGGGACATCCCGCTGCCGGGCGTCAAGACCGCACAGAGCGTCGACCAGCTGGTCGAGTGGACGACGGCCTGGCTCGTCTCCCGCTAGCGCAGGGCCTGCAGCAATCCGTCGACTACGCGCTCCGGTCCGATCAGCAACGGCTGCTGAACGGGAAATCCGTAGCGCGGCTGCATCAGGGCGTCGACGCGCAACGGCGAGCCGTCGAGGTAGCGCTCCACGTGACCGAGCGCGCGGGTGAACGGCAATCCCGGCGCGAGATCCCACAGGAAGCACGGTCCGATGATCACGGCATCGCAGCGGCCGGCCGCCAGCATCATCATGTGGTAGCACGTGGATCCGAGGTTGTGCAGGCGGTAGCCCTCGATGCGCCGCACGTCTATGTAGTCGTGGATCGCGGTGATCTGCACGTTCAGCGTGTCCGGCGCGAGGTGCGCCGGCGCCGGCGGGATCGGCGCGCCGTTCAGCTGTGCCGCGCCGTTCTCGAACGTGAACGTCTGCCGCACGGTGGGAAAGTGCAGGTAGCCGGCCGTGGGCACCGCGCCGTCCAGCAGCCCCATTCCAAGGCCCCACACCGGCAGGCCGCGCGCGAACGACGCAGTGCCGTCGAGCGGGTCCACGGCCCATTGCCAGCGGGCGCCGGGCAGATACGAAACGGCTTCCTCCTCGGAAATGACGCCGAAATCCGGCGTGTAGCGGTTGAGGCGCTTCAGCACGTGTGCCGAGGCCTCGCGATCGGCGCGCGTCACCGACGAGCCATCCGCCTTGTCGTCGGCCTCCACCGCGCCGTGCAGCGGCACGGTGATCGCCGCATATTCGCGAAACAACTCCCGCGCGAAGGGAACGTTGTCCTGCTTCACTACTTGACCCCGGTCATGGTGATGCCTGCGATGAAGTGTCGCCGCGCGAACAGGAAGGTGACGACCAGCGGCGCGGTGAGCACGGTGGCCGCGGCCGTCAGCGCGCCGTAGTTCGACCCCGTCTCCGCGTCGGCGAAGATCATCATGCCGAGCGGCGGCGGCGCCAGCTTGCCGTCGGAGATGACGATCAGCGGCCAGTACAGGTCGTTCCAGTGCGCGACGATCGAGAACACGGCGAACGCGGCGATGGCCGGCCAGGCGCTGGGCGTGACGATGCGCCAGACGATCTCGAACTCGCTCATGCCGTCGAGGCGCGCCGCGCTGATGATGTCGTCGGGAAAGCCGCGAAAGAACTGCCGGAGCAGGAAGATGGCGAACACCGACAGGAAGAACGGCACCATCATCGAGAAGTACGTATTGAGGAGGTTGAGATTGGCGAGGGCGATGTACAGCGGCAGCGCGGGCACCTGCACCGGAATGGCCAGCGCCAGCAGCGTGAGCACGAACAGGAGCTGCCGCCCGGGAAACCGCAGCTTCGCCAGCGCATAGGCGCACGGAATCGCCACGAGGAGCTGCACCGCCAGGATGCAGCCGCAAATGAAGATGCCATTGGCCGCGAAGCGCAGCAGCGGCGCGGTCGTCAGCGCGAACCTGTAGTTCTCGACGCCGTAGAACTGCCGCGGCCACAACGACAGCGTGGCGCTGAAGATCTCCGCCGGCGGCTTGATCGACGTCACCAGCATCCACACGAACGGCAGCAGCATGAACACGGCGCCGGCGAGCAGAAAGCCGTGGACCAGCACCTGCGAAACGGCGCGGCGGAGGCGCGCGAGCACGGGGCTGGTGGCGGGGGCCGCGGTCAAGGGCAGCGGCGTGGCCATCAGTAGTGCACCCGCCGCTCGAGCACGAACGTCTGGATCACCGCGAACACCACGATGAACGCCAGGAAGATGACCGTGAGCGCGGCGGCGTACGCCGTGTGGAAATACTGGAAGCCTTCGAGGTACACGGCGTAGAGCAGCACCTCGGACGAGCCCATCGGGCCGCCGCGCGTCATCACCGCCACCGTGTCGAAGATCTTGAATGCGGTGATCGACGTCGTGACGATCACGAACATCATCGTCGGGCCGAGCAGCGGCCAGGTGATCGTGAGAAAGCGGTCGACGGCACTGGCACAGCCGTCCACTTCGGCGGCTTCGTAGAGGTCGCGCGGAATGGCGGAAAGACCGGCCAGGAACAGCACCATGTTGAACCCGATCAGCTGCCACATCCCCACGACGGCCAGCGTGGGCAGCGCGAGCGCCGGATCGCTCAGGAACGCGTGCTGGGGCAGTCCGACCAGCTGCAGGAACGCGTTGATCGGGCCGATCTTCGGATGCAGCAGGAACTGCCAGACCGTGGCCATCGCGATGAGCGTGGACGTCACCGGCAGGAAATAGACGATCTCGTAGAACGAGCGCGTGCGCTTGCGCCCATGCACCAGCACGGCGACGAGCAGCCCGAGGATGACGGAGCCCGGCAGCACGATCGCCATGTACAGCAGCGTGTTGAACAGCGAGCGGCGGAACACCGGGTCGCCGAGCGCCTTGCTGAAATTGGCGAGGCCGACGAACCGTATGTCGAGGTCGCCGAGCTCGTATCGGGTGAAGCTGATGATGACCAGCACGCAGAGCGGCACCAGGCAGGTGACGAGGAGCAGGATCGTGGCCGGCAGGCAGAACGCCATGCCGTTGAGCTTTTCGATGAATGCCTGGCGGCCGCCGGATCGGCGCAGCATGCGGCCGCCGCCGGTCATCGCGAGCGCGCTCATTGCGCCGCTGCGCCCGTGCCGAGGTACAGCGGCACGCGCGACCGGCGCTCGCCGCGCGCCCCGTCGACCGGCTCGACGCGCGCTCCGCCGGCGTCGAAGAGATGGCAGGCCGCGGCATCGAACACCAGGTCGACGTTGCCGCTCTCGCCGAGTTCGTGATCGGCGGGCACGCGGCAGATGAGCGGGTGCGCGTGGCCCGCCACGTCGAAATGCAGGATGTATTCGGAACCGAGGTTTTCGGCGCGACGCATCGCGGCGGGAAGCGCCACCTGGCCCGGCTGCAACGGGACCTCGCCCCGCGGCGCGATCGCTTCCGGCCGCAACCCGAGGGTAACCGCGGCGCCCTCCGCGAGCGCCGTGCGCAGCGGCACCCGGTGCCCGAGCACGTCGATGGTGCCGTCCGCCCGCACGGCGGCGGGCAGCAGGTTGATGCTCGGGCTGCCGATGAACTGCGCGACCTTGACCGTGGCGGGGCGCGCGTACAGCTCCGTCGGCGTGCCGAGCTGCAGGATCGCTCCGGCGTCCATCATCGCCACGCGGTCGGACATGGTCATCGCCTCGACCTGGTCGTGCGTGACGTAGATGAACGTCGTCTTGAGGCGCGCGTGCAGCTCGGCGAGCTCGGTGCGCATGTGCACGCGAAGCTTCGCATCCAGATTGGACAGCGGCTCGTCCATCAGGAACGCGGCGGGATGCCGGACCATCGAGCGGCCCAGCGCCACGCGCTGTCGCTGGCCGCCGGAGAGCTGCGCGGGCTTTCGCGCCAGCAGCGGCTCGATCTGGAGTTGCGAAGCGACGGCGCGCACCTCGCTCTCGATGCCGCGCATCACGCCGCGGCGGCGAGGGGACAGGTGCTTGACCAGCGGCAGCCGTTCCCACAGCGACAGCCGCTGCATCGTCAGCGGCAGGCCGATGTTCGCCCCCACCGTCATGTGCGGATACAGCGCATAGCTCTGGAACACCATCGCCACGCGGCGCTCGTGCGGCCGCAGGTGGTCGATCGGATGGCCGTCGATCGCCACCGTCCCGGAAGTCTGCGGCTCCAGTCCCGCGATGATCCGCACCAGCGTCGACTTGCCGCAGCCCGACGCGCCTACCAGCGTGAGGAATTCGCCGTCGGCGATGTCGAGATCGATCCCGGCGAGCACGGGCACGGACCCGAACGACTTCGTGATCGATCTCAGCTCGACGCGTGCCAAGGGAGCATCTCCAAGCAAACCTTCATGTCATGAGCAAATGATCGGCGAGCCGGCGGTGGAGATCAAGCGTGGCTCCGAAAGGCCGGCGCGAGGTCAGGATACAGCCGGCGGAACAGCGCGCGCCTCGCGGCGAGCGAATCGGCCAGGGCGCTTTCCGGCGCGACGACGGCGGCCACCGGCGGGGCGGGACACGCGGCGGCGGTGCTCGCGGCGCCCGCGGCGATGGCCGCGAGCCGCGCGGCCCCGAGCGCCGGGCCGATCTCGCCGCCGTCGTGGTAGCTAAGCGGACGCTGCAGCGCGGACGCGAGGATGCGACCCCACAGCCGCGAGCGCGAGCCGCCCCCGATCACCGACAGCGCCGCGATCGGCCCGCCGCGCGCCTCGAGCGCGTCGAGGCCGTCGGCGAGCGCGAACGCCACGCCTTCGAGCGCGGCGCGGCCGAGATCCGCGCGGGTCGTGGCGCCGTCCAGGCCGAAGAACACGCCGGTCGCCAACGGGTCGTTGTGCGGCGTCCGCTCGCCCGCGAGATACGGGAGCATCACGAGCCGGCTCGTGGCGGGCGCAGCCACGCCGGCCGCTTCGACGTCCTGCAGCAGCACGGCTTCGCTGCCCGCGCCGGTCATGCGCGCGACGGCCGACAGCGTGCTCGCGCCGGACAGCGTCACGGTCATCCGGTGCCACGTCGCCGGCAGACAGTGGCAGAACGCGTGCACGCCGCGCTCGGGGTCCGGCAGGAACGCCGCGCCGGCGACGAAGATCACGCCCGACGTGCCGAGCGACACCAACGCCTGCCCGTCGCGCACGACGCCGATGCCCGCGGCGCCGCATGCGTTGTCGCTGCCGCCACCGGCCACCGGGGTGTCCGCCGGCAAACCCAGCTCGGCGGCGACGCGCGGCGCCACCTCGCCGGAGACCTCCGTCCCCTCCACCAGCCGCGGCATCTGCCGCTCGTCGAGCCCGCAGGCCGCGAGCATCGGCGACGACCAGCGCCGTTGCGCCACGTCCAGCCACAAGGTGCCGGCCGCATCCGAAGGCTCGCTCGCGAGCTCGCCGGTGAGCTGAAGGCGCAGCCAGTCCTTGGGCAGCAGCACGTGCGCGATGCGCGAGAACGCCGCAGGCTCGTGGTCGGCCAGCCAGATGAGCTTGGGGGCGGTGAACCCCGGCATCGCGAGGTTGCCGGTGATCGCCCGGCTGCGCGGCTCGCGTCGCTCCAGCTCGCGGCACGCCGCTGCCGCACGCCCGTCGTTCCACAGGATGGCGGGGCGAATGACGCGCCGCTGCGAGTCCAGCAGCACCGCGCCGTGCATCTGGCCCGCCAGGCCCACGCCGCGCACCTGCCGTCGCGCGCCGGCGTCGAGCGCGTGCACGGCCGCGCGAGTGGCCGTCCACCAGTCGTCGGGATGCTGCTCCGACCACAGCGGCCGCGGGCGGGAGAGCGAGAGCGGGGCGCTCGCTTCAGCGGCCACGGCGCCTGCCGCGTCGATGAGCACGGCCTTGACGCTGGACGTGCCGAGGTCGATCCCCAGGAACATGGTCAGCCGTCCACGTAATGCGCGAGCGTCGCGCGCGTGCCGTCCCGCCAGATGCGCGCGAGGGCCGCGGAAAAGGCGGCGGCGTAGCGCGGCTGGTCGGCGAGGGCGCCGAAGATGTCGCGCATCCCGAGCCACGCGGAGGGCTCCGCGCGTGCGGCCTGCGCGCGGGCGGCGAGGCGCGGCCAGTCGGAGTCGTTGGGCGCAATGACCGCGCCGCTGTCCGTGACGCCCGCGCAATAGCGGCACCAGAATGCGGACACGAGCGCGAGGCCGTCGAGGGCGCTGCCCTCGCGCAGCGCGTCGGCGACCGTGGGCAGGATGAACTTGGGCTGCCGGTTCGAGCCGTCGAGGCACAGCCGCCGGATGGTGTCGCCGATCTTCGGGTTCGCGAACCGCGCTTCGATCAGCGTCCTGTAATCCGTCAGGCGCGTGCCCGGCACCGGCGGCACCATGGGGATCACCTCGTCGACGAGCAGCTTGTCGAGATAGCGCGCGACCAGCGGCTCGGCCATCGCGTCGTGAACGAAATGAAGGTCGAGCAGCGCCGACGGATAGGCGATGGCGGCGTGGCCGCCGTTCAGCATGCGGATCTTCATCAGCTCGAACGGCCGCACGTCCGCGACGAACTGCACGCCGGCGTCCTCGAGGGCCGGCCGCCCGGCGCTGAAATGGTCCTCCAGGACCCACTGCCTGAACGCCTCGCAGAAGACCGGCCGCGCGTCGTCAACGCCGTGCTCCTTGGTCAACAGCGCGCGCTCGCGGTCGCTCGTGGCGGGCGTGATGCGGTCGACCATGCCGTTGGGAAACGCCACGTGCGCGCGCACCCACTGCGCCAGGGCCGGATCGACCTGGTCGGCAAGGCCGGCGACCGCATTGCGGGCGACGTCGCCGTTGCCGGGAAGGTTGTCGCAGGACATCACGGTGAAGGGCGCATGGCCGGCGGCGCGCCGGCGCGACAACGCCGCCAGCAGCACGCCGAAGGCGCTGCGCGGACGCGCGAGGTCGGCCGCGTCGGCGACGATGTCCGGGTGCGCGGCGTCGAACGCCTGCGTCGCCGGATCGATGCAGTAGCCGCCCTCGGTGATCGTGAGCGACGCAATGCGGATCGCGGGATCCGCGAGCCTGGCGGCGATCGCGCGGCCGTCGCCCGGCGTCAGGAAATCGATCATCGATCCCACGACGCGTGCCGACGACGCCTCGGCTTTCTGCTCGACCACCGTGAAGAGGAAATCCTGCGCGGCGAGATCGCGCCGCATCGCCGCGTCGGCGTCGCGCACGCCCGCGCCGACCAGTCCCCACTCGAGCCCTGCGCCGCGGTTGAAGAGATCGTCCAGGTACACGGCCTGGTGCGCGCGGTGAAAGTTGCCGACGCCGATGTGCAGGATTCCCGCGGTCACCGCGCCGCGGTCGTAGCGTGGAACGGCCACCCGAGCCGGCAGCGCCGCGACGTTCGCCTGCGACAGCACGGTCATTGCTTCAGGATCGCGCGCGCGGTGGCCTCGTCGCTGATGAGGCCGTTCACGATGCGCCCGGCGAGCGCAGCGCGCAGCGCCGGCACCTTCGCCGCGCCGTGCGCGACGCAGATCCGCGGCTTCGGCCCGTTCACCTCCGCGGGCACGCTGGTGATCCGCGTGTTCGTGCCCTTCGTCAGGAAGCGGCCGTTCGCGTCGAACACGCGCCCGACGTTCTCCCCGACGGCGCCCAGCCGGATCAGGTCGAGCAGTTCGTTGCGCGTGATGAAGCCGTCGCGGTAGAGGATGCAGTCCTCGTCGATCTGCGAGAGACCGGTGATCCAGACGTCGGCGGCGGCGGCCATCCCGAAGATGCGGCGCACCGACTCGATGTCCAGCAGCAGCTTGCGCTGCGCCGCGCTGGATGCGTGCATCGGCAGCGGCATCGGGAAATACTGCGCCTGCGTGAGCTCCGCGAGCTTGATCATCGCGTCGTACGGAAACGCCGAGCCGTCGGGCGAGATGTTGCCGACGAGCGACACCAGCCGGTGCAGCGGGCGCGCCATGGGCGTCACGCGCTCCACGCTGGCGCGCATCGAGCGGCCCGTGCCGAGGCCGATCACGAGCGCACGCTGGCCGCGCAGCGTGCGCTCGATGAACGTGGCGGCGGCTTCCGCCACGCCGATGAACGACGTTTCGGCGCTGCCGTCCGACGGCGAGATGTCGCAGTGCACCAGCGCGAATCGCTCGGTGAGCCGTGCCGCGAGCTGCATGCACTCGGCCACCGGGTGATCCATGCGGAACGTGATCAGTCCCTCCGACCTGCACAGCGAGACCAGCCGCTGCGCGGTGGGCCGCGACACGTTCAGCGTCCGCGCGATGTCGTCCTGCGTCTTGCCGGCGATGTAGTAGAGCCAGCCCGCCCGGGCGGCCTCGTCGAGGCGCGCGTCGTCCACGTCGTGCATCGTCGGCCCTTCGGTTGTTTGATCATTCGCTCTCTGCTAGAGTAATTGTGTCAGCAAATGCACCGGCCGGGTAGCCTTCGCGGCGCCACGGCGGGATTGCCGACGAGAGATCACCGCACGAAGGTGACTTCGCCAACCGCAATGCGGCCAGAGGAGTGAGGACCATGGGACGATTTTCGAGGATGACGTGCGGCCTGGCGGCGGTGGCGGCCGCGGTCGGCATCAGTGGCGCCGGTGCGCAGGCGCAACCGGTCACGCTGGACGTGTTCTACGCGCAGCCTTCGTTCGCCAAGTACCACGAGCCCATCGCGCAGGCCTTCATGAAGGCGCACCCGGAGATCAAGATCGCGTTCCGCGCGCCTGCCGCCAACTACGACGAGGGCCATCAGGCGATGATGCGCGGGGCGGTCACCAACCAGCTGCCCGACATCTACTTCGCCGGCTTCCACCTGATGCCGGAAATGACCCGCACGCTGATCAAGCGGAAGCAGATCCAGGACCTGGGCCCGCTGCTCGCCGCCGAGCCGGCCGCATGGCGGCAGGCCAACTATGCCGACAAGGTGATCGAGCTCGGCAAGGTGGACGGCACGCAGTACGGCCTCGCCGTCAACATGTCGCTGCCCATCATGTACGTCAACACCGACCTCGTGAAAAAGGCCGGCGGCGATCCGGCGAAGATGCCGGACACGTGGGAAGGCGTGATCGCGCTGGCGGCCAAGATCCACGCCGCCACGCCCAGCGCCGCCGGCATGGCGTACAACGTGCACGACTGGCCCGACACCTGGCTGTTCCAGGCGATCATCGACCAGGCGGGCGGCAGCATGCTCGATCCCACCGGCACCAAGGTCGCCTTCAACAACGAAACGGGCCGCAAGGTGATGACCAACCTGCGCCGCTTCGTCACGGAAGGCAGCATGCCGATGATCGAGTTCGACGCCTCGCGCCAGCAGTTCATCGCCGGGCAGATCGGCATGTTCTTCGACACGCCGGCGCGGCTGCGCCAGGTCACCGACCTCGTCGGGACGCGCTTCGCCCTCGGCACCGCGCAGTTCCCCATCGACGACAAGGCCAAGGGCGGGGTGCCCACCGGCGGATGCGCGATCGTTATCACCACCGCCGATGCCGCCAAGCGCAAGGCCGCGTGGGAGTACGCCAAGTTCATCACCGGACCCGAAGCGCAGAAGATCGTCGTCGAAGTCACCGGCTACCTGCCCACCAACAAGCTCGCGTCGGGGCCGAACTACCTCGGACCGTTCTACGACCAGAATCCCAATTTCAGGACGGGCAGCCTGCAAACCGATCGCGCCGTGCCGTGGGAAGGGTATCCCGGCCCGACGGTGCAGATCTGGCGGGCGCAGCGCGACATCATCAACGCGATGATGCGCGGCGAGATCGCGCCGGCCGCGGCGCTCGACAAGATGGCGACCGACACGACGTCGATGATGAAGTGACGCGGCCGTTGCGGGCGGGACTGCTGTTCGACCTCGACGGCACGCTGGCCCAGACGGAGCACATCCACCAAGCCGCGTTCAACGCGCTGCTGGCGCCGTCGGGGCGCAGCCTCGACGACGAGGCGTTCGTGCGCCATGTCTCGGGCCGCGCCAACGACGACATCATGGCGTTCCTGTTCCCGCACGCGGCGGCGGCCGAGCGCCTGCGCCTGGCCGAGGCCAAGGAGGCGTCGTTTCGCGAGATCGCCGCGTCGAGCGGCGTGGCGGCCACGCCGGGCGCCGCGGCACTCCTGCAGTGGGCACGCGACCGGCAGGTGGCCACCGGGCTCGTCACGAACGCGCCGCGTGCCAACGCCGAAATGATGGTCGCGGTGCTGGGCCTGGCCGACGCGTTCGACGTGGTGGTCAGCGCCGACGCGCTGGCGCGCAGCAAGCCGCACCCCGATCCCTATCTCGCCGCGATCGCCATGCTCGGGCTGTCCGCCGCGGCGACGGTCGCCATCGAAGATTCGCTGACCGGCATCGCGGCGGCGGCGGCGGCCGCGGTCGGCGTCGTTGCGCTCGCCACCGCGCAGACGTCCGCGGCGCTGAGGGCGAGCGATGCGACGCTCGTGGTGGACGACCTCGCCGACGCGCGGCTGTACGACTACCTGCAGGAACGCTTCGCGCTCGCGCGTCAGTCCAACAGTGGCGTGTAGATCGAGTCGAGCACGGCGGCCGTCACGTAGTAGACGGCGCCCGTGATGATCAGGGCCAGCAGCACGGCGCGGATCACGAGCCCCCAGTTGCTGTAGATGCGCGACGGTGGCGGGTCGTCCGCGTCGAGCGGCTGGTCGGTGTCGTCCATCAGGGCTGCAGCGCGGAGAGGGGGGGCATCATCGCCCCCAGTATCCGCACCCCGCCGGCCAGTGTCGGTGCGCTGCCGTACCGAACGCGGCGGCCCCGTCGACTAGACGCGCGGCTCGCCTTGCGCGTTGACCACGATCGTCGGTCCCGGCGGCGTCATGAGCTGCACCCGATGCTCCACGCCGCCGAACGCATACGTCACGTCGTAGTAGTCGAGCCGCGCCGAGGACGGAACATAGTCGCACCGCTGGACGTTCTGGCTGTAAACGACGCCGTCCGGGCCGCGATTCACATTGGCGCCGATGGCCGCGCCCGTGACCGCGCCGATGCCCGTCGCGAGATCCTGGCCACGCCCGCTCCCGATCTGGTGGCCCAGGATCCCGCCGATCACCCCGCCGACCACCGCGCCGGGAACGTTCACGCCGCCCGGCGGGTTGTCGTAGACCTTCTCGCGCTCCACCCAGCAGCGCTGCTGCGGAGGACCCACGACGGCCCGCACGTACGTGACGTTCGCTTCGTAGAGCCGCTCGTTCTGCCGCCGGCGATAGTCGTACGCGGGCGCGGCGTAGGTTTCCGCGCGCGCCTGCATCGAGGCCGCGACGCGCTGGGCCTCGTCGGCCTGGCGCTGCGCCGCGGCGGCCTGGAGCTGCGCCGCCTCCGCCTGCCGTCGGCTCAGGTCCGCGCTGAGTTGCGCTTCGTTGGCCCTTCGCTGCACCGCGAGCGCCGCTTCGTCCGCGCGCGCCCGGGCCACTTCCTGCGCCACTGCCGCCCGCTGGTTCGCGAGCAGCGCCAGCTGATGCACTTCGGACGGGCGCCCCCCGCGTGCCGCGAGGTCGTCGGCCTGGCGGAGGGTCGCGATCGCCTGGTCGAGCTCGGCAGGCGCGAAGGTCGCCACCTGCGGATTGCTCCGCGCCGCGTTCACGGAGATGCGCGCGTCGTCCATCATCGGATCGCGCTCGGGGACCGATGCGCAGCCCGCCGCTGCGAGAACCGCCAGCGCCAGTAGCGACTTCTTTGCGTTGCGGGACATGATGGCCTCCACCAGGAAATCGTGCATGCCTTGGAGGCTAGACCGGGTCCGGGAAGAAAGAAGTCGGCGGAAGTCCCAATCCCCTGTCGACCGCGGCCTTACGCTTCGGCGACCTCCCCAACGTCAGGCAATCTTGGGACAATAGCCGGCTGGGACCGTCCCCAGCCACGGAGGTGTCTTGTCATGTCCGACCCGCATGAAGAGTATGAGTCGCTGATGGAAGAGCAGCGACGGCTGCGCCAGGAGCATCGGGAGGCGCTCGGCGTCCTGGAGCGGCGGGAGGCGGCCAACGAGGAGCCGACGGAGGAAGAGGAGGAGCGATTCCGCGACGCGCAGGAAGCGCTCGACGGCATCAACGTCCGGATCAACCGTTTCAACGAGGAGCAGGGGACCACCGGCGAGTGACGGTTGTAGGACGTTCACCGACCCACGAATCAGACGCGCGCCTGCGGAGCGCGCGCACGATCGGATGCGATCGTGGCCGCGATCCCGCCGTCGCGCCACAGGGCCGGCGATGAAGGATTGAAGGCGGCGCGACGCCGGAATGTCGCGCCGCCTTTTTCTTTGGCGGTTCCGGCTCCCGTGCTGCGGCGCATCATCCTGCGGGCGAGCCCCTCAACCTGTTGAAGCGATTCAATTCGCGGCATACTTTCAGCATGTCGATTCTTTGCGTTGCCCGCTGACGCAAGGGCGTCAGCTCCGAACGCGCATCCAAAGTTACAGTTTCTGCATTGACTTTCGCTTCGCCACGTATACGCTGAACTCGTTGCGACTATGGCGTCACGTACGCGTACGCGCGACCAACCGGCTTCACACCCTCGGGGTGCTTTCAGACGGTCTGTCCAGTCCCATTCACGCGCTTCGCCGCGACAGGTCCCGGTCCGGCCCGGCATGCGAATGGTTGCAAACAGCCGCTCCAGGCTTCGCTCCGCGGGACATTCCAATAAGACGTCCAGTCATCAACGGAGGAAGTCCATGTCTGCGAAGAATAGAGTGTCATCACGCGCGTCGCCGCCGTCGGAGCGCAACGTGCTGCGCGTCGCGATCGCGAGCGCCATCGCCGCCGGCGCGCTGGCTTGCACGCCCACGGAGGCACGCATCGTCAGCGTGCAGATGAGCGCCCCCACAATCGCTTTCGGCGGCTACTCGTGGCCGGGCGTCGGCCAGTACCAGAAGATCACCGGCGTCGCCTACGCCGAAGTCGATCCCAACGATCCGCGCAATGCGGGCATCGTCGACATCAAGCTCGCGCAGCCGCAGGCGGCCCCGGGGCAGCCGGGCCGCACGCCGGGCGGCAAGGTCGCGTACCTGCTCAACTTCTACATCCTGAAGCCGGTCAACCTGCAGGCCGTCGACCATGGCCTCACCGGGTACGGAAAGGTGATGTACGAGCCGCCGAATCGCGGCGGCAAGACGTGGACCGCGCTCGGCCGCGTGAGCGGTGGTGGCAACGATCCCGCCACCATCACCGATCCGGCCGTGCTCGCGAATGCATTCCTGATGCCCAAGGGCTTCACGATGGTGTGGAGCGGCTGGGAGCCGCTGGTGCCTCTCGCCAATCTCGGCACCAATCTCACGCAGGCCGTGGCGCTGCCCCTGGCGAAGAATCCCGACGGCTCCGCGATCACGGGTCCCGCCTACGAGTACAGCGCGGGCGCCATCTCGCTCAGCTATCCGCCGGCCACGCTCGACAAGGCCGCGGCCACGCTCACCCACCGCGTGCACATGGACGATGTCGCCCAGGTCGTTCCCGCGGCGAACTGGAACTACAACGCGGGCGCGACCGCGCTGACGCTCGCCGGCGGCTTCGTCGCCAACGACATCTACGAGTTCTCGTACACGGCCAAGGATCCGACGGTCGCGGGCCTCGGCTTCGCCGCGGTGCGCGACTGGAACTCCTGGATCAGGTACGCCGCCGCCGACGACGTCGGCAACGCCAACCCGCTCGCCAACTACGTGACGCGGATCTATACGGAGATCTCGTCGCAGCCGGGCCGGCTGCTGAACGACTTCCGGCATCTCGGTTTCAACGAGGACGAGAGCGGGCGCAAGGTGCTGGACGGCCTGATGCAGTGGATCTCCGCGGGCAGCGGCATCGGCATGAACTACCGCTTCTCGCAGTCGGGACGCACCGAGCGCAACCGGCAGGATCATCTGTATCCGGAGAACCTGTTCCCGTTCGCCAACGTTCCAACCACGGATCCGTTCACAGGGAAGACGGACAGCCGCTACGCGAAGTGCGAGACCAACGGCACGTGCCCGCTCGGCGTCGAGATCTACTCGGCCAACGAGTACTGGGTGAAGACGGCGTCGCTGCTGCACACGACGCCCGACGGCAAGTCCGACCTGCCCGATTCCCCGTACAGCCGCAACTACTTCATGTCGAGCATGCAGCATGGAACGGGCAGCGCCACCAGCCGCGGCAATTGCCAGCAGTTCCAGAACCCGCTGAGCTCGTCGCCGGTGCAGCGGGCGCTATTCCTGGCGCTCGACAAGTGGTCGACGGCGGGGGTCGCGCCGCCGACGAGCCGCGTGCCGCGGCTGTCCGACGGCACGATGGCGTTGCCGTCAGGCACGGGCTTCCCGACCAACATCCCCGATCCCTTCCTCGAAACCCCGAACGGCAAGGTCACGTACACGGGTCTCAAGACAACACGTTATCGCTTCAATCTCGGTCCGGACTTCTACGAGACGGGCATTCCCACGATCTTCCCGCCCGTGATCACGCCGCCGATCGAGATCAACACCGCGATCCCCATCGTCTCCGTGAACGGACCCATCTACCCGAGCTTCGCGCCGAAGACCGACAGCGACGGCAACGACATCGCCGGCGTCCGCCTCGTGGACGTTACCGTGCCGCTGGCGACCTACACCGGCTGGGGGCTGCGTCGCGGCGCCCAGGCGGACGACGGCTGCGAATCGTCGGGGCAATTCGTGCCGTTCCCGGCGACGACCGCGGCCCGCACGTCGACCGGCGACCCGCGGCCCGCCGTGGCCGAGCGGTATCCGACGTTCGACGCGTACGACAAGCAGGTGATCGGGGCGATGAACGCGATGATCCAGGATCGCCTGCTGCTGTGCGAGGACGGGGACAGCGAGCTGCAGCGGCTGCGCCAGGCGGGTGTCGCACGCGGCGTGCCGAATCCGCCGGCGGCGTTCGCCAAATACTCGTTCCCGCTCGCGAACGCCAGCGTCACGCCGTCGCAGGCGCAACTGTGGCCGCCCAACGGCAAGATGACGCCGGTGGCACTGACGGTGAGCGCCCCGGACACGTGCAGCGTGTCGTGCAACATCGTGGCGGTGTCGGGCACCGATGGCGCGTCGTCGTCCGACTGGCAGATCACCGGCCCTCTCAGCGCCAACCTGCGCTCCGACCGCAGCGGCAAGGACAAGAACGGCCGCACGTACACGATGCAGCTCGCGTGCTCGGATCCCGCCAGCAACACGTCGACGAAGACGGTGTCCGTCACCGTCCCGCACGACCAGGGCAAGCACTGAGGCGATTGCCGCTGTTCCCCCGAGAGCGCCGGCGCGAGCCGGCGCTTTTTTTGGGCGCACCGCGTCCGGAATCAGCCGTAGTCCTACAAGCGCATTGGTGTTCGGCCGACACTTCCCGCCGTCGATTCCCCGCACATTGACGGCACGCCGATTTCCCGGCCCCTCGCAAGAAAAAAGGAGAACTCGAATGAACGCCGGCGCAACCTCCAACACGCTTACCCAACGCCTTTCCCGCTTCGCGGTCACCACGATCGCCGCGGCGGGCCTCGCTGCATGCGCGACGCCGAACTCCGGCCTGCCTCCTCCCGCGGCCGGCGAACCGGACAAGCTCGTCGCCGACGCACAGGTCTCGTTCAGCAACTTCCTGCGCGATCCCGACCAGACGTGGGTGCAGGAAAATCTCGGCCGCGCCAAGGCCGTGCTGATCGTGCCCCAGCTCGTCAAAGCCGGCTTCATCTTCGGCGGATCGGGCGGCCGCGGCGTGCTGGTCGCCAAGGACGGCACCACGTGGGCCGGCCCGGCGTTCTACGACCTCGCGACGGCCAGCGTCGGCTTCCAGGCCGGGGTCGAAGTGTCCGAGGCGCTGATCATGGTCATGACCGACAAGGGGCTCAACTCGCTGATGTCGAGCTCGTTCAAGGTCGGCGGCGATGCCAGCGTCGCGGCGGGCCCGGTGGGCGCCGGCGCGAAGTCGACGATCACGGCGGACCTCGTCACGTTCACGCGTGCCAAGGGCCTGTACGGCGGCGTCAACCTCGACGGCACGGTGGTGTACTCGAACAGCCGCTGGAACGACGTCTACTACGGCGGAAGCAACGTTCTGCCGCCGGACATCGTGATCCGCAAATCGGTTCGCAGCCCCAAGTCGGCGGCGCTGGTGGCCGACGTGACGAAGGCGACGCGATAACGCGCCCGTACCAAGCCCTCGTTCCCGCGTCACCCGAGAAGCGCTCACTGCATTGGCCGTGAGCGCTTTTCCTTTTGCAGCGGCGCTCGCCCGATGCGCCCGACCGGAGGCACGATGACATCCACGACACGCCACGGAATTCTCGCGCTGCTCGCCATCGCAGCGCTGGCCGCCGGTTGCGACTCGAAGCCGCCGCCACCGCCGCCGCCGCCCGCCCCGGCGAAGGTCGAGGCGCCGCCGCCGTCGGCGGACGAAGTGACCAAGCGGCTCGCGGCCGAGGCCTACGTCTACGGCTATCCGCTCGTGCTGATGGACGCCACGCGCCAGATCGACACGGCGAAGACGCCCGTCAACACGTTCCGCCACGAGCGCGCTCCAGCGGGTACGGTCACGCCCAACGGCGACGTCCTGTTCTCGCGCGCCTGGCTCGACCTGTCGGCCGAGCCGGTGGTGCTGTCGTTGCCGGACGCCCGCGACCGCTACTACGTGCTGCCGATGCTGGGCGGCTGGACCGACGTCTTCTCGTCGCCGGGCAAGCGCCAGACCGGCACCGAGAAGCGTGACTTTGCGATCGTGGGGCCGTCGTACAAGAAGCCGCTGCCGGCCGACCTGACGGCGATCGCCGCGCCGACGGACATGGTGTGGATCGTCGGGCGCGTCGATCCCGGCGGCCCCGGCGGCGCCGCCGCGGCCGCGAAGCTGCAGGAGCAGTTCAAGCTGACGCCGTTGTCCCAGTGGGGCAAGAAGCCGGCGCGCGCCGCCGCCGCGGCCGCGCCCGCCAAGGCCGACGCCGGCGCGTCGGCGGCGCAGCAGGTCGCCCAGCTCGACGCCAAGGCGTTCTTCACGCGCCTGGCGGCTTTGCTGGCGACCAATCCGCCCTCGAAGGAGGACGGCGCGATGGTGCAGAAACTCGGCAAGCTCGGAATCGTCCCGGGTCAGCCGTTCGACTTCTCGAAGCTCGACGCGCCCACCGCCGCGGCGACGGAGGCGGGGGTGGTCTCCGCCCGCGATGCCATCGCGTCGTCGGCGAAGACGTACATCGGCGATCTTCGCAACGGCTGGGCCGTCGAATGGGACACCGGACGCTACGGCGCCAATTACGGCCTGCGTGCGGTGATGGCCGCGTTGCGGCTCGGCGCGAACGCCCCCGAGGACGCGATCTTCGCGTCGGCCCGCGTGGACGGCGACGGCAAGCCGCTGGTCGGCACCAGCCGCTATGTGCTGCACTTCGACAAGGGCCAGGCACCGCCGTCCGAGGCGTTCTGGGCGGTCTCGCTGTACGACGACGCGAAGCGCTTCGTCGCCAATCCGCTCGACCGGCACGCGCTCGGCGACAACGACAAGCTCGCGACCAATCCGGACGGATCGATCGACCTGTATCTGCAGAACGCGAATCCCGGACCCGACAAGGCGTCGAACTGGCTGCCCGCGCCGCCGGGCCCGTTCAACGTGATGCTGCGCGTCTATTGGCCGAAACAGGCGATGCTGGAGCGCAAGTGGACGCCGCCGCCGATCCGCGAGGTCAAGTGACCGGCGGCGCCGGCGTCACGTCACCGCAACCCTGGCGCGCTCGGCCGTCACGGTAACATTTCGCCATGGCGATGAATCGGCGGCAGGCGGTGCACCTGATGTTCGACGTCGCGGTGGCGTTGAAGGTGCTGAACGGGTTGCTGGAGATCGCCCTCGGCGCGTTCCTCGTTTTCAAGCCGGGATGGATCGGACCGCACGTCGCGGACTGGGCGTACGCGCTGCTGCACGATCCGGACAACTGGATCGTGCGCGCCGCGACGCACTGGGGCGCCGGGCTGTCCAGGGACACCGAGCATTTCGCCAGCACGTATCTCATCGGGCACGGCGTGGCGAAGATCGTCGTGGGCTGGGGTCTCTTCCGCGAAAAGCCGTGGGCGTTTCCGGCGGGCCTCGCCGTGTTCGGGCTGCTGATCGTCTACCAGTTGGTGCGCTTCAATCACACGCACTCGCCGACGCTGGCGGCGCTGATCGCGGTCGATGCCGGCGTGTGCTACCTGATCTGGCGCGAATGGGGCTTCCGGCGCGCCGAGGCCGTGGTGTCCGCGAGCCCGCGCTAATCTGCGTCGGCGAAGCCCGGCCCCGGCGCCAGCGCGAGCGCGTAACGGGCCAGGGACCGGTTGTAGCGGGGCAGGTAGCGGGACAGCGCGACGAGGCTCGCGGCTACCGCCTCGCGCTCGCGACCGAGGTCCACGAGGGCGAGGGCGAGGAACGCGCGGACGGCGCCGTCGAGCTCGTCCGACGGCCGCTCGAGCTCCGCCGTCAGCAGCGCCAGCGCCTCCGCGGGCTGGCCGAGGTTGCGAAGCGAGCTCGACATCTGGATCACCGCGCGCCTTCGCCGCGACCCCTCAAGCCCCGCGGCGAGCGCGGCGCGGTAGAGCGCCACCGCTTCCCGGGGACGGCCCGTCGAGTCGCGCGCCGCGCCGCGCTCGAAGAGGCCGGTCGCGTCGCCGGGCGGCAGCTCGGCGGCGAGCACGTCGATGCGCGTGACGAACGCTTCGGCGTCGGTATCGTCGTCGAGCGTCGCCCACAGGTCGGCGGTGCGGCGTTCCCAATCCGGGGTCGTGTCGTTCACGGGCGCGTGTCCTTGTTTGCGGTGGAGGGCGAGGGCGTTGGGACGATGGTCACGCCGGCGTCCTTCAGCAGCCGCTGGAATTCCGGCGACGCCATGATGATGGTGCCGGCCGCGGCGCGCAGGCGATCCACCGCTTCGGACGGCAGCGCGAACGACGTCGGCTGCTCATTCAGATAGGCACGCTCCGCCGGATCCTGGAGGAGCGGAAACGACACGTCGATCGCGTAGATTTCCGCCTTCGGCACCCGCAGCACGACGGCGACCGCCGGATCCTTGTTGGCGGCGAACGCGGGCGAGTCGCGGATGAGTCGCAGGTTTTCCCATCGCGAGGTGATGTCCTTCAGGAGCTCGATCGCCTCGTACGAATAGTGGTCGATGGGCACGCCCGTGGCCTTCAGCAGCACGTCCAGCGTTCCCGGCGGCTTGACGGACTCGTCCCAGTTCGTCGGCGGCGTCGACAACGAGTTGACGACGAAAACGACGATCCGCTTCACATGGTCGAGCGGCGTGCGCTCGTCGATCTGGTAGAGCGCTTCGAGGGTCTGCAGCGCGTCGAGTACGCCGCGCATCGCCACGTTGTCGGACACGCCGCCGTCGACCAGATGGATGTACGGCCGCTTCTTGCCGTCGTTGTACGTCTCCGCCTCGCGAAACTCGCGAATAGCGCGGGCCGCGGGACGCGGCGGCTTCGGCGTGTCGACGAATTGGCGCACCCACGCGGGCGGCGCGTAGTTGCACGTGCCCCCATAGTTGTTGATCGTCACCGGCGAGAGCACGACGGGCACGGCGGAGGACGACGCGGCGGCGCGCGACAGCCGCACGGCGCCGACGTCCGAGCACAGGATGTCGAAGAAGCCCTGGTTGAACGGAAACCGCGCGCCGCTGCTGATGTCGGTGGCCGTCGCGATGACGAACGGCCCGTCGTTGCGGAGGAGATCGGCGAACGTCGCGCCATGGAAAAGGATTTCGTCGTAGAGCTCCGCGGCGAGCTCGGAGCGGCCCCAACCCTCCGACCACAGGTTGCTCCAGTAGGCCGGGTTCGCGAGCCGCGCGATCAGCTCGCCCTGCACGTCGCGCTTCAGGAACGCCTTCTCGTAGTCGTCGAAGAGCTTCTCGCCGTACAGGCCATAGGCGAGCGCGGTGAAGCTGCCGCCCGAGACGCCGGTGATGATGTCGACCTGATCGAGCAGGCGCGCGGTGTTGCCCTTCGGCCCGCGGATTTCCGTGCGGCGCAGGAATTCCAGCACGCCGTACGAGAACGCGGCCGCCCGCGTGCCGCCACCCGAGAACGCGAGGATGACGAGATTCTCCTTGTCGTCGAAGTAGCGCTGGCGCGCGTCGAAGCTATAGCCGATCCCCGGCTTCGCTTCGGCGATGGGCGGATTGACCGGCCGCGTGGCGCAGCCCGCCGCCAGCAGAAGCAGCAGCACGAGCAGCAGCCGGCACGCGGCGACCATGGCAATTCGGCCGATTCAGGTGGCCGCGTGGGACAGCACGCGATACGTGCCGACGCACCGCGTGCAGAGGCGTCCAGCCGCATCCCTGACTTCGCTCTCGCCGAACGCCACGCCACGCCCGAGGCGCACCACCTTGCCCGTGGCGACGATCGACACCTCCGCGCGCAGCAGCTCGAGATAGTCGATGTGCAGGTTGATCGTGGCGAGCGCGTTCTCTTGCGGCGGCAGCAGCGAGCGGATCGCCGCGCCCTGCACGATGTCGTGCATGTAGGACAGGATCGCGCCGTTGACTGCCTCGGTGCCGGCGCCGCCGCGGTGATGCGGCTCGATCGCGAGCTCGAGGCGGCTGCGGCCGTCCTGCGCCTCCAGCATCCGGAGTCCGGCCCACTGCATGTACAGCTTGTTGTTCCAGTGCTCGGTGGACCAGCTCATCGCGCATCGCCGTCGTCGTGGATCAGCGTGGAATCTAGCATGCCGTTGGCGCGGTATGATCGGCGGGCCTCGCGGCGAGCCCGTCGCGCGCGGGCGAAGCGCCCGCCGAACGCACGGCGCGCGGCCAGAGGAGACAGGCGTGGATTTCGAGCTTTCACCCGAGCAGGTGGCGTTGCGGGACCAGGTCGCGGCGTTCGCGAAGGACGAGGTGGCGCCGCTCGCCGAAACGCTCGATCGCGAGTGCCGCTTTCCGACGGAGCTTTACCGGAAGGTCGGCGGCATGGGGATCACGGCGATTCCCTTCGCAGAGGAATTCGGCGGCATGGGGCTCGGCACCTTCGAGATGACGCTCGCGATCGAGCAGCTCGCGCGCGCCGATCAGTCGCTCGCCGTGACGACGATGGTGAGCGTGGCCGCCGGGCTCATCGTCGAGCGCTTCGGCACGCCTGCGCAAAAGGCGGAGTATCTACCCGCGATCGTGCGCGGCGAGGCGATCGGCGCGCTCGCCGGCACCGAGCCCGACGCGGGATCGGACACCGCGGGCTTCAAGACGCGCGCCACGCGCGACGGCGAAGGCTGGGCCCTCAACGGGCAGAAGGCCTACATCACCAACGCGGGGACCGATCTGTCCACCTTCGCGCTGACGCTCGCGGTGACGAGCGCCGCCGACGCGCCGCGCAAGGAGTTCACGCTGTTCCTCGTCCCGCGGGGCACGCCCGGCTACGTGCCGGGCGAGCCGTACCGCAAGATGGGCTGGCATTCGAGCGACACGCGGCCGCTTTACTTCGACGACTGCCGGCTCGGCGCGCAACACGTGATGGGCACCGTCGGCGCGGGCCGCCACCTGCTGCACAAGGGCTACCAGCAGGCGCGCGTCTTCCTCGCCGCGTGCTCGCTCGGCCTCGCCGACGCCGCGCTCGAGCACTCGGTCGCCTACGCGCGCGAGCGCCAGGCGTTCGGGTCCAGCCTCGGGCGCCTGCAGCTCATCCAGGAAATGGTGGCGCAGATGGCGATCAAGGTCGACGCCGCGCGGCTCCTCACGTATCGCGCGGCATGGAAGGGCGACCGCGGCACCGTCTCGCTCGGCGAGCTCGCGATGGCCAAGTACTACGCCACCGAGATCGGCACCGAGGTGGCCAACCTCGCGGTGCAGGTCCATGGCGGCTGGGGCTTCATGGACGACTGCGCGGTGTCGCGCTACTACCGCGACAACCGCATCTGCACCATCGGCGACGGCAGCAGCCAGATCCAGCTCCTGCTGATCGCGCGCTCGCTCGGGCTCGACGTGCATTTCGGCGACTGACGCGCCCGTCGCGCGGCGTCGGAGCCGGAAGCCCACGCCGGAGAACGCCGGGATCAGCCGGCCGGCATGATCGTGCCCGCGCAGTCGCCGAAGCCGATGCGCCGCCGGCCGGGCGCTTCCGCGTGACCGCGCAGTATCACGGTATCGCCGTCCTGCAGGAACGCGCGCGTCTCGCCGTTCGGCAGCGGGAGCGGCGTGCGGCCGCCCTGCGACAACTCCAGCAGCGAGCCGCCCTGGCCCGGCGCGGCGCCGGACTGCGTGCCGGTGCCGAGAAGATCGCCAGGGCGCAGATTGCAGCCGTTGACGGTGTGATGCGCGACGAGCTGCGCCGGCGTCCAGTAGCTGTCGCGGAAATTCGACTGCATGAGGCGCACGGCCGGCGTGCCGGCCGCACGCATCGCGGCGGTCTGCAGCCACACCTCGAGCACGATGTCGAAGGCGCCGGCCGCGAGGTCGGCGGCATCGCTCAGGTAGGGCAGGGGCGCGGGGTCGTCGGCGGGGCGGGTGAACGGCACGCGAAACGGCGCAAGCGCCTCCAGCGTGACGAGCCATGGCGACACCGTCGACGCGAAGCTCTTCGACAGGAACGGCCCGAGCGGCTGGTATTCCCACGCCTGCACGTCCCGCGACGTCCAGTCGTTGAAGAGCGTGAGCCCGAACACGTGCGCCGCGGCGTCGCCGATCGGCACCGGCGTGCCGAGCGCATTGCCGGCGCCGATGAAAAGCCCGAGCTCGAGCTCGTAGTCGAGGCGCCGCGTGGGGCCGAACGACGGCGTCGCCGCTTCGGCGTCCTTGTATTGCCCGCGCGGGCGCCGCACGGGCTCGCCGCTCGCGATCACCGACGACGCGCGGCCGTGATAGCCGATCGGCACCCACTTGTAGTTCGGCAGCAGCGGATTGTCCGGGCGGAATTGCCGGCCGACGTTCGTCGCGTGATGGATGCCGGTGTAGAAGTCCGTGTAGTCGCCGATCCGGCAGGGAACGCCGAGCTCGACGTCCGTTCGCGCGACGAGGCACCGGCGCCATTCCGCTTCCTGCGGCGCGCCGCGAGCGAGGCCGGCCGAAAGCGCGCGGCGCAGCGCGACGCGCAGGTCCACGCCGGCCGCCATCAGCGCATTCATGTCGTCGCCGTCGTGGACGCGCGCGTGCGCGAGATCGAGCACCGCGTCGCCGATGGCGACGCCGATGCGCCAGCGGTCGCCCTCTTTGCGCCGGAAGCGGCCGAAGGGCAGGTTCTGCGGCGGGAAGTCGGTGGCCGGATCGTTGGCCGATTCGACCCAGCTCGTGAGCGCGGGATCGTGCGTGGCGTCGGGAGGCGCGGGGATCATCGGACGGGACGGGCTTGTGCGCGAGGTGTTCGCCAAGCGTAGCAGAACTGCGCGTTGGCCAGCGCCGGCGCCGCGCGCGGGACGCCATTCCCACCATGGCGGGCGCGGGCGTACACTCTGCTCTCGCAACTCGCCCGGGCGCCTCCCGCGCCGGCCACGAAATCAATGCATGAACTGACGCTTCCGGTCACGCCGACCGACCATTCCACCGGGCCGGCGCACGCGCCGGTCACCGTCGTCGAGTACGGCGACTTCGAGTGTCCCAACTGCAAGCAGGCGGCGCCGGCGGTGAAGCTGCTGCAGAGTCGCTTCGATCAACGCGTACGGCTCGTGTACCGGCACTTTCCGCTCGAGGAAGTGCATCCGCACGCGGTGCTTGCGGCCGAGGCCGCCGAATGCGCCGGCGCGCAGCAGAAGTTCTGGCAGATGCACGACCTGCTGTTCGAGCACCAGTCCCATCTCAAGCTGCACGACCTTCGCGGCTACGCGGAGCGTCTCGGCCTCGACCTCGAGCGGTTCGATTCCGAGATGCGCGACCACCTATACCTTCAGCGCATCCGCGAGCACCAGGCGAGCGCCAGGGCGAGCGGCGCGCGCGGCACGCCGACGTTCTTCGTCAACGGCCGGCTGCAGGACGTCTCGTTCCGCATCGAGGCGCTGTTCGACGCCGTCGCGGCGCAGCTCCACAAGTAGCGCGTCACGGCGTTCCACCGAAGCGCTCGGCGCGGATCGACCGCGGCGGCAGGCCGTCGGCGACGAGCGCGGCGGTCACGCCCTCCACGAACGCGTTCGACCCGCACACGTATGTGTGCCGGGGCACGTGTCCCCACCGCCCCAGCGCGTCGCGCAGCAGCGGCGCGTCGAGCCGGCGCGCATAGTCGCCGGGACGCGCCGGCGGGGCGCGGGTGATCGCCGCGACGAAGTGGAAGGCCGGGTCGGCCGCCGCGGTCGCGACGAGCTCGTCCCGAAAGATCACCTCGTCCCACGTGCGCGCCGAATAGAGCAGCAGCGCGGCGACGCCGGGGGCGTGCGCGCGGCGGTGCCGCACCATCGCCATCAGCGGCGCCACGCCGGAGCCGCCGCCAACGAGGAGCAGCGGGCCGCCGTCGGTGTCGCGCCAGACGAAATGACCGCCGATGGGGCCGCGGATCTCGAGCGTGTCGCCGGGCTGCGCGACATCGAAGAAGAACGACGAGACTTCGCCTTCGGGGAGCCGCTCGATCGCGAGCTCGAGGCCGTCGGCGTCGGGCGCGGACGCGATCGAGTAGCTGCGCTGCGCCTGGTAGCCGTCCGGCGCCGTGAGCCGCACGTCGACGTGCTGGCCGGCGAGCGGCGTGGCGAGGGGCGCGTCGAGCACGACGCCGATCACGCGGGACGTCAGCGGGTGCACGCGCCGGACGACGGCCTCCGTCCAGCGCGACGGCAGTGCGGGAGACGGCGGCGGGCCCGTCACGGGTCGTTCGTGTAGCGCTGCTCGCGCCAGGGATCGCCGTACATGTGATAGCCGCGAAGCTCCCAGAACCCGGCTTCGTCGCGCGGCGTGAACGCCAGGCTCTTTACCCACTTCGCGCTCTTCCAGAAGTACAGGTGCGGAACGAGCAGCCGCGCGGGTCCGCCGTGCTCGGCCGGCAGCGGCGCGCCGCCGAAGCGCGTGGCGATCATCGCGCGTCCGCCGGTGAGATCGGCGAACGGCACGTTCGTGTCGTAGTCGTCGTACGAGCGCGCGAGCACGAACGCCGACGGTGCCGCGACGCCCGCCGCGGCCAGCAGGTCGTCGATGGTGACGCCATCCCACTCGGTGTCGAACTTCGACCACTTGGTGACGCAGTGGATGTCGCCGCGCCACCGTGTGCGCGGCAACGCCTCGAACTCCGCCCACGACCAGCGCGCGAGCTCGCGCGGGCCGTTGCGCAGCGCGAACGACCACGTCGCCAGATCCACCTGCGGCGTGGGCCCCATCGACAGCACGGGAAAGTCGGGCGTGTGGTACTGGCCGGGCGGCAAGCGCTTCGCGGCCTCGGCGCCGGGGCGCCGGCCGGTGAATCCGCGGGTGGTCATCGCGCGCGTCCCGGAGAGTAAGGGCAGTCCATCACGGGTCCGGAGTCACGCCGGCGCGGCGCGCAGCACCGATTGCCGCAGCAGCCACGTGCCGATCGACACGTTGACGAGGTTCCACAGGATGCCGTTGACGAACGCCGCCTTGTACGAGCCGGTGACGTCGAAGATCACGCCCGACATCCAGCCGCCGAGCGCCATGCCGAACAGGGTGGCAGTGATCACGATGCCGACGCGCGCGCCGGCCTCCGCCGGCGGAAAGTACTCGCGGACGATGATCGCGTAGGACGGCACGATGCCGCCCTGGAAGAGGCCGAACAGCGCGGAGATCACGAACAGCGACACGATGCCGTCGAATGGCAGGAACAGCAGCAGCGCCACGCACTGCAGGCCACCGCCGAGCAGGAGCGTGCGCAGCCCCCCGATGCGGTCGCAGATGAGACCGAACACGAGGCGGCTGACGATGCCGCAGGCGAGCATCAGCGACAGCATCTGCGCACCGCGCGCGGGCCCGTAGCCGAGGTCGCCGCAGTACGCGACGATGTGCACCTGCGGCATCGACATGGCCACGCAGCACGCGAGGCCGGCCACGATGAGCACGCCCTGCAGCGCGTTGCTCGAGAGGCCGAGGGCCTGCGGCGTGCCCGGACCGCCGGCGCCCTGGCGCTGCTCCGTGGTCTCGACCGCCGGTGGCGGCCGGCGCAGCAGCAGCGCCAGCGGCAGCATCGTCGCGACGACGAACGCCGCGATCGCGAAGTACGTGTGCCGCCAGCCGTCCGACTGGATGAAATGCTGGACGACCGGCGGCCACACCGTGCCCGCGAGATAGTTGCCGCTCGCGAAGATGGCGACGGCGATGCCGCGTCGGCGCGTGAACCACAGCGACGTGTGCGCGAGCAGCGGCGCGAACGTGGCCGAGCTGCCGACGCCGATCAGCAGCCCCTGGACCGCCGTGTAGAGCCAGAGGCTCTCCGAGAATCCCGCGAACAGGTAGCCGAGCGCCATCGCCAGCGTGCCGACGACGATCGGCGCCATGATGCCGAAGCGGTCGGACAGGCGGCCCATCAGGATGCTGCCGAAGCCGAAGCCGATCATGGTCAGCGTGTACGGCAGCGACGCCTCGCCGCGCGCCACGCCGAACTCCTGCTGGACGGCCGGCAGCGCGACGACGCACGACCACATGCCGACGCCACCGATCGTCGACAGCACGAGGCTGACGACGAGGCGCGTCCACGCCGCGGGCGATTCCGGTTCGCTACGCGAGATCGGACAGCCGCAGCGGCAGCCGCCGCACGGGCTTGCCGGTGGCCGCGTGCACGGCGTTCAGCATCGCCGGCGACACGACGCAGATCGTGGGCTCGCCGACGCCGCCCCAGAAGTCGAACGTGGGCACGATCACCGTCTCGACCTTCGGCATTTCGGCGAGCCGCAGGATCGGATACGTGTCGAAGTTCCGCTCGACGACGCGGCCGTCCTTGACGGTGGACTCGCCGTAGAACGCCGCCGACAGCCCATAGGCCACCGAGCCTTCGACCTGCGCCGCGATCTGGTCCGGGTTCACCGCATGGCCGCAATTGAGCGCGAGCACCATCCGGTGCACCTTCACCTTGCCTTGCGGCGTGAGGGAGACCTCGGCCACCGCCGCGGAATAGCTGCCGTAGCCCATGAACTGCGCGATGCCGCGATGCACGCCCGCGGGCAGCGGCGTGCCCCAGCCGGCTTTCTCCGCCGCGGCGTTCAGCACCGCGAGGTGCTTGGGATGCTCCCTCATCAGCGCACGGCGGAACTCGAGCGGATCCTTCCCCGCGGCGCGCGCCACCTCGTCGATGAAGCACTCCATATAGACGCCGTTCTGGTTCGTGTTCACGCCGCGCCACGCGCCGACGGGCACGTGCGAGTTGCGCATCGCGTACTCGATCAGGAGGTTGGGCACCGTGTAGCCGAGCTGCGCGTCGCCGGCCTCGGCGTAATACCCCTGCAGCTGGCGCATGTCCTTGCCGCCGGTGATGCCCGCGGGATTGGAGAACGCGTTGATCGACTGGCCCGACACGCGCACGTGCAGCCCGACGAGCGCGCCCGCCTCGTCGAGGCCCGCTTCCATCCGGCATTGCGAGATCGGGCGGAAGAAGTCGTGCGTCATGTCCTCCTCGCGGCTCCAGATCAGCTTGATCGGAACCCCGGGGAACTGCTTGGCGATCTCCACGACCTGCTTGACGTAGTCCTGCGCGCCGCCGCGGCGCCCGAAGCCGCCGCCGAGGTCGTAGCGGAACACTTCGCACTGCGCGAGCGGCACGCCGGCGGTTTCCGACAGCGTGGCGAGCGCGCCTTCCGGATTCTGCGTGGAGACCCACGCCTCGGCGCGGTCGGCCGAGACGCGCGCCGTGCAGTTCATCGGCTCCATCGTGGCGTGCGCCAGGAACGGCGTGGCGTAGACGGCCTCGACCTTCTTCGCGGCGCCGTCGATCGCCTTTCGCGCATCGCCGTTCTGGCGGCTGCCGTTGTTGCCATCGGCAGTGAGGCCCTCCTTCAGCCGCGCGGCGATCGTGTCGCTCGACTGCGTGCCGTTGTCGCCTTCGTTCCACACCACCGGGAGCGCGTCGAGCGCCTTTTTCGCATGCCACCACGTGTCGGCCACGACGGCGACCGCGCCATCGTTCACCTTGACCGCGCGCTTGACGCCCGGCATGCCGGCGATCCTGTCGGCGTCGAAGCTCGCGAGCGTGCCGCCGAACACCGGCGAGGCCTGGATCGCCGCGCACAGCATGCCCGGCAGCTTGACGTCGATCGCGTAGATCTTGCTGCCGTTGAGCTTGTCGGCGGTGTCGAGGCGCTTCAGCGGCTTGCCGGCGATCTTCCAGTCCTTCGGATCCTTCAGCGTGATCGACTTGGGATCCGGCGGCGTGAGCTTGGCCGCCGCGGCCGCCACCTTGCCATACGACACGCGGCGCCCGGTGGGCGCGTGGGTGATCACGCCTTCGGACACGGTGAGCTCGCTCGCGGGCACGCCCCATTGGGCGGCGGCGGCCTCGACCAGCATGATGCGCGCGGCGGCGCCGCCGCGACGAACGTAGTCCTGCGAGTCGCGGATGCCGCGGCTGCCGCCAGTGCCCATCGCACCCCACGCGCGCTTGCGCGCCAGGTTCTGGCCGGGCGAGATGGAATCGGTGGCGACCTTGCGCCAATCGCAGTCGAGCTCCTCGGCCACGAGCTGGGCGAGCCCCGTGCGCGTGCCCTGGCCCATCTCGGCGCGCGCGATGCGGATGATCGTGGTGTCGTCCGGCTGGATGACCACCCACGCGTTGATCTCGGCGACGGGCGCGGCGGCGGTCTGGGTGGCGGCGCCGAGCGGAACGTTGAAGCCGAGCGCGAGGCCGCCACCGGCGACGGCGGAGCCGACGATGAAGCGGCGGCGTCCGGGGCTCGCGGGCGTGGGGGCGAGCTGCTTCGGCTCGACGTGCCGTGAGCGCTTCATGCGTCGCTCCCGGTGTCGGCGGCCGCGGCCGCCTGCTTGCCGGTGGCGGCGAGGCGCGCGGCGGCGTGCACCGCGGTGCGGATCCGCTGGTAGGTGCCGCAGCGGCAGATGTTGGTCATGGCTGAATCGATGTCGGCGTCGCTCGGATCGGACTTTTGCTTCAACAGCGCGGCGGCCGCCATGATCTGTCCCGATTGGCAGTAGCCGCATTGCGGCACGTCGACCTCGGCCCAGGCACGCTGCACCGGATGCGTGCTCTTCGCCGACAAACCTTCGATCGTGACGATGCGATCGGTCGGCTTGACGCTGCCGACCGGGATCGAGCAGGAGCGCGCGACCGCGCCGTTGAAATGCACGGAGCACGCGCCGCATTGGGCGACGCCGCAGCCGTACTTGGTGCCCGTGAGCCCGATCTGCTCGCGGATCACCCACAGCAGCGGGGTGTCCGCCTCGACCGCGACGTCGTGCACCTTGCCGTTGACGTTCAGCTTCGCCATTCGGATCTCCTGTCGCAGCGGCGCACGCGCTTGGACCTCGTGCGGCGCAATGTGTTCATGTGGGCCGGGCGATGGGCCCCGGCAGCCCACATCCTAGCCCGCCGGCGCGCCCCTCACCAGCGCGAGCGCTGCGTCACTCGCGAAGGAACGCCGCGATGGCGGGCACGCTCGTCAGTCCGGCGAGCTCGTCGGCCGTCGGCAACTGCGGCCGGTCGCGTTCCGCGTTCACCATGCACAGGAATCCGAGGGGTGCGTCCGGCGCCGCGCGGAACTGATGCCAGGCGAGGGCGGGAACGCGCACCAGGTCGTGCAGCGCGAGTTCGAAGATCCGTCCGTCCACGAGGCAGCGGCCGCGGCCGTGCGCGACGATGACCGCGTGCGCGTGCTCGTGCCGCTCGAGCGTGGTGTGGCCGCCGGGCGCCACCTCGAAATAGCGCAGCTGGGAGGCGAGCGCGGGATCGTCGAACAGCACCTGGCGCGTGACGTCGCGAAACGGCGAGGCGGGGTCGCGCTTGTACGCGAGCACGTCGACGCCGTCCCAGCGCATCGGCGCCGCGTGCTTGCGATGGATCGGCGCGGTCATCGGCGAGCGGCGCGAGCGCGGCGCGGCGTCATGGTGTCGCGGCGCAGGCCGCCGCCGGCGCGCGCTCCAGCGCGGCGACGAACGCGCGGGTGCGCGCGGCGACGTCGCCGGCCAGCAGCGCGCCGCCGATCAGCAGCATCACGTCCCGACCGTAGAAAGCGACGAGCTCCGCGACGCGCTCCACCGCGAGGCCGCCGGCGGGCACCGGCAGCATGGGCCGATAGCCGGCCATCGCGCCGCGCGCGTTCGCGGCGAGCGCCGCGCACGCCGTCTCGTCGAAGCTGAAGCGTCCGCCGAAGTTGGGGAAGATCACCGCGTCGGCGCCGAGCCAGCGGAAGAGCTTGCCGAGAAGGAGGGGCGGCGCGATGCGCACCGCGCCCGCCATCGCCGGATGCGCGAGCACGGGCACGTCGAGGTGATTCGTCACGAGCTCGGCGAACGCGGGCATGCCGACGAGCGCCGGCGCGACGAGGACGGCGCCCACCCCGAGGTCCTGCGCGATCCGCGCCTGCGCGGCCAGGGCGGCGGGCGCGCCGACGAGGCTCGGGGCGTACAGGCAGCCGCGGCCGGTGTCCTGCGCGGCGCGCGTGACCGCCCGCTGGCAGGCGGCCGCCCGCTCGGCGAACGGCGCGTAGGCCTGGTCCGCCAGGCCGTGGTCGTCCTTCACGACGTCGACGCCGTTGACGGCGAGGGTGTAGCAGAGGGCCGCCAGCGCTTCGCTCGACAGCCCCTGCGGCTTCAGCGCGGCGCAGGACAGCGGACGATCGGCGACACCGAGCCGCGCGCGAACTCCGGCGATGCCGAAGCGGGGTCCCTGGAACGCCGCCGTGACCTCGGGCGGGAACACGACGTCGACGAGCGCGACGTTGGGATGGAGCGACGCGTTGCCGAACAGCATGTTCAGCGTCTGCGCGACGTCGAGGCCCGTGGTGACGGTGGCGAGATGGAGGTCGACGTCGTGCACGTCCGCCGCCCCCGGCCGGATGGCCGCGACCCGGCCCATCACGCGCTCGCGCACGAACGCGTCCGTGACGGCGGCGTCCGAGAGCTCGACGCTCTGCTCCAGCGCCAGCCCGCGCGCGAAATCGTCGAGCTGCGCGCGGGGCGCGCGGATGCGGTAAGTGGCGGTGATCCAGCTCATGGGAACGCGGACGATGCGCGGGAATGATACCGCGCACCGTCCACGCGACCCGTTCAGCCGAAGTGTCCCAGCATCGGCCACGCGTAGGCCGGTTGCAGCGCATGGCTCACTTCCATCAGCTCGCTGCCGAGCGTCTCGCCCACGGCGCTGGCGACGCGTCCGGCGTTGTCGAGGAAACGCAGATGGCCACGACGATGAAGGTACAGCGCCAGTGCGAACAGCGTCCCGCCAGGAAGGATCATCTCGAGCAACAGGTACGGGCCGGCGGCGCGGGCCATGCGGGCG
>Ga0207691_10000333_pt1 | contig 47199 bp, 45 predicted proteins | sample KBSM13metaG_FD_184327 | JGI IMG/M metagenome (GOLD analysis project Ga0207691, IMG submission 184327) | Miscanthus rhizosphere microbial communities from Kellogg Biological Station, Michigan, USA - KBS M1-3 metaG (SPAdes) (version 2) | ecosystem: Host-associated > Plants > Roots > Rhizosphere >...
CGGTAGGGTTCCGGCAACAACACCATCGTCTTGCCCGGTTGCCTCAACAAAGTTGTGATCGTGTTTTCCTCTCCCACGTCAACGAAGATGACTTTACGTTGCGCATAAAACACCGCGGATGGTTTGGTGGAACCATAGACGATGAAGTGATCGCTAGGGCTAAGGCTCGCACCTGCGGTATAGGCCAATTCCTGCGGTGGAGCAATGAAATATCGGTTCAGCAGGGGGAAGGTTAACCTGATGGCGATCAAGGCTACCAACGCAAATGCCACCCCTGCAGCCCAAAATACTCCAGCACGACGTCGTTCATACAGTCCGAAGTATCCCACGACTGCCATGCCGACGAGCAGAACCATCGCAGCCACATAGGGTCCTGCATTCCAGGCGCTCGGGTCTAGAAGGTTTGCTGCCGGAAAATTTTTAAGCATCTTGCTCAGAAATCTGTTGTAGGTCCATGGGATCATCGAAAAGACCAACGCTAATAAGAATCCAAGTCCCATCATCACATAGATGGACGCCCGCACGCCTTTCCGGAGCGGTTCAAGTAGCGCTCGCTGCCAGTACATCGCCGTCAACAGAGCGGCCGCGGGAAAGAGCGGGGCAATGTAATGTTGGAGCCTCGTGGCGGAAAGGGTAAAAAACGCAAATGCGCCGATGATCCAGACGGTTGCAAACAGCTGTAACTCATCGGAGCCAGGTTCGATGTCTTGTCTGTGAGGTAACGATGCATCGAATCTCCTGCGCAAACTTCGCCAGCCCTGCACAGCCTCATACATTGCCATGGGCAATAGGCCGCTCCAAGGGAAAAACCCTAAAAGGAGGACCGGAAAGTAGAAAAACAGTCCGAAGCTATGTCCTTCCATTGGCGCCATGAAGCGGCCGACTGTGTGGGCTTTCGCAACCGTCACATACGCGAGCCCGTGGATCCACAACATGGTCGCGTACCAGGGGAGCGTCAGAGCGATAAAGACTCCTAATCCAAGCAGAGGGAATCCGCGGTGCCAGTAGCCGGTCCACCGGCGCGTGAGGGACAAATACAGACTCATCGTAAGAAGTGGGATGATGAATCCGACGGGCCCCTTGGTTAACGTGGCGAATGCCATCCCGGCATAAAAAACCCAGAACCAATGTCGGCCTCGCCCTGTACTGTGAAGGCCTGCCCAGAGTCCCCATTGCGCCGCGGTCGTGAAAAAGACCAATACACTATCGGTCAACGCCATGCGATTGAGAAAGATGATTTCGCAATTGAGAAGCAACATGAGCGAACTCAGCAACGCCACCTGCTCATTCTGCCAACGAGCCGTGAACCAGTACTGAAGAAGGATCAGTGCCATTCCGAACAGTGCCGAGTGGAATCTGGCAGCAAACTCGTTTGTCCCAAATAGGTGATAGGAGGCCGTCATCAGCCAATAGACGAACGCCGGCTTATAAAAACGCGGTTCATAATTGAACGTCGGTGTGATCCAATCACCGGTTTCAAACATTTCACGACCCGCTTCGGCATTTCGTCCTTCGTCGCGGTCCGTCAAACCAACCGACCCCAAGCCGCCAAATAACAGAATGCCGCTTAACGCAATGAGAATGGCGAGGCTCGAGAGACGTGGGACGGGGGGCGTGGGGGGCAAATCCATGCTTACTATCAGCTAATTTCAGGTGGAGAGAAGGGCCGTTTGCGACATCGGGTATTCTATTGCCGGAGGGCGCCGCGAGCAGACGACGGATTCCGGTATTTGTAGGTGAGCACACGTCGGATCATCCACCGAACGGCAATGAGATCGTACAGACTTTTAAAAACGCGGTTCCCCACACCAAATTTTGACACTCCATGGATTCGCGAATAATGACGGACGGAGACTTCTTTGACCGTGAACCCACACATGAGGGCCAGTGCCGGGAAAAACCGGTGCAAGCCTTCAAAGAGCTGCACTCGTTCCATGACGGGCCGACGAAAAATTTTTAAGGGACACCCCGTGTCATGGACACCGTCATGGGTGAAGATATTTCTGATGAAATTGCCCACCCACGACGACATCTTGCGAACGAGGTTGTCTTGTCGATCTTTTCGCCAGCCACAGACTAGGTCATAGGTTTCGATATAGGGCAACAACTTCAAGATGTCTTCGCTGTCCTGTTGAAGATCTCCATCAGTGTGGATAATGAGCTCACCGTCGCTGTTATTGAACCCGGCATCGAGCGCAGCGGTCTTCCCGTAGTTACGATCAAAGTGGAAGGTTTTTACTTCGTGATACTGAGCAGCTAATCGATCCATGACTTCACTGCTCCCGTCGGTACTGCCGTCATCGACGAGAATAATTTCAAATGGACGAGTCCGCGAGGAGGGATGCACGCGCATGACCGAGAGCAAGCTCTCGATGAGAGGCGGAAGATTCTCTCGCTCATCCTTGATGGGGACAATGACAGAAGCCCAAGGGCGTGGCCCATCGGTCATAAAAGCCGACTGGATTGATATCAGCGGTCCAAGACGACGCTCGCGGCCGCATTCTATCGAAGGCCTGGACGACGGTCAATTGCGCACGATCCGTGGTCGCGGAATTACCCTCACCCGACAACCCAGACAGGTTCCCTCGAATTCTTGAATGTTGGTGAGAAACCTTCGCAAAATCAATCCGCTGCTAAGATCCTTACTTGTAAGTCGAGGCCCTGGGTTCGAGCCCGACGGCTCACCACTAAAGATAATTCTACCGCCGACAGCGAACGAACAAACCCTAGGTCATTCAAAATAATGCTGCCGAAGACGATCCTTGACAATCCCTTCAGGTGCGATCCTTTTTTTACCAAGCAGACATTGTTCTGCCCTAGAAAACTTTCTAGAAACCTCGTCATGGAGTTGGCTAGGGAATCACCGAGCTACAAATCTGTGGCTTCTCCAGTATTTTGTCCTTCGTATCTCCTCAAGGAGAAGGCACATGCACAACGTCAACTGGTATGCTCAGCGACCATTGGACGCCTCATCTCTGAATGAGCAAGGGATCATGGAACAGGTGTCTTCCACCGACAGAGAGAAAGAGACCTCTGATCCTGCCCGCCTCAGGATGGAGATGGCGGTTGAGTGGGCTCACCTTGGCGGAGACTGAGCACCAGGTGCACGAGGCACCCGTTTGGGTTTTGATTTAGTCCTTCCGATCTCGAACACCAGACCCATAGTCGTCCAGCTGCTCGAGGGATCATCATGGTCACCGCACAGCGCATTCGAGTGTTACTTGTGGACGACCACACCATGTTTCGGCAGGGTTTACGGACGCTTCTTCAATCCTATCCCGATATCGAAGTGGTCGATGAAGCAGGCGACGGTGCAGAGGCGGTGTCAAAGGTGTCCGCTGTGCTGCCGGCCGTCGTCGTGATGGACATCAGCATGCCGAGGATGGATGGCGTGGCTGCCACGCGTCATCTCAAGAGCCAGCATGCTCAGGTGAGCGTTGTCGGCCTCTCAGTCACCGGACAAGGGTATCAGGTTGACGCGATGCTGAGGGCCGGAGCGGTCAAGGTATTGACCAAGGAAAGGGCTGTCGACGAATTGTATGACTGCATCAAGAACGCTGCTGCCTAGCATCATAACCCTTGAAGTCACCGCCTACCGGTAACCATTCTGCAACACATACAGCGGGTTGATGACGGTTAGAATAACTTTCTCACCCGTCGTTAATCCATCCTTTCTCATTTCTTGCGTGGCCCGAAACACGAGTTCGCCGAGGATCGATCCCACAATCGGGGTGATCAGCAGATCTTGAATGCTGGGCCGTTCCGACCAGCTCTCAATGAAATATTCGAAGCAGGTCGAGGTGAGCGTGGCGAACAGAAATGAGTACAAAGGACTCTCCCCGTAATTTCGCTGAGAGAGGTAAAAATTCATTCCGAAATAGGGATGCCCGAGATAATTTACGGCAGCCCGGTCTTTATCAATGACGGGTGGTTTGGTCCAGGCCTCTTTGAAATGCGCCGAGGCCTCTTCCCATTCATCCTCGTGGTCGGCTCCCGTCAGCGATGTCGGAGCCCAGGCATACACGCCGATGCCAATCAGACTGAGGGCCGTCAGCGTCCCGAATGTCTTGAGTGTATGGCGGGGCGGGGGAGGGCCGACGTCCTGGAGCGTCGCATCCGTAACTGGTGCGCGTGAAGTGTCCCGATGAAGGATTGGTTGATCGCGAAGCCCAGCATAGGGGTTCCGGAAATTCCCAAATGAGCTGGCGCCACGGTGCGCAAGGAACTCGCTATGAGGCAGCCCGAACTCCGCGTCATCTCCGAGCGGGACAAGAGCTGGGTGATGAAACCATGTTTGTCGTAGGGGTGGTCGCAGCGGGACGTCGTTGTTCATCTGAAATTCGCCGGTTGCATGAGCAACGGGCGAATTGGCAGAACTGCGCAAGCATATGGGGATGCCGCATGCGACTTGGGAGGCTGGCACGGGTGTGGCGAAGATTTGGGATAAAGTTGTTGTGAGATCCGCCGGTTCATCCCTTGGGATGTCAGGGGGTCCTTGAGACGGGCTCCGGAGTTCAGCCCGAGGGCTAGACTCGGCAGATGCGGCACAGCCGCTGGCGACGAGTGCCGCCAGACCCATCAATAGAATTGCCGCCGCCCACACGGCTATCGGGACGAGCTCGGAACCTCGTAGCGCAGAGGGGAGTTGTCCGGCGGCGGCGAGCATGAGGCGCGACAGACCCCCGCAAAGCCGGTTATGCCATGGGAAATCCCGCGGTAAAGACAGTTGCATCCCGGTACAGAGGTGTCTTTCCAGCTATTTCGTCGGAGGGGAGGCGCCTGGCGAATCGCGGAGGCCTTGAGTATACACGGAGCACTGTTCTTTAGCGCCAGTCAAAGACCCTTCATGCTTGCTGAGGCACTCCCGGTAGCTTCTCAGTGATTGGGCCACTTCGGCCCGATAGGCCGTTTCCGCTTGCAGCCTTCGATACTCCTGACATTGAAGCGCGATATTTCCAGACCAAAATGTATCGCTGGGAAGCGTTCCGCAGTCGACTTCATTGTATTGAACGCTTGTACATCCCATGACGCCGACGACAAGAAGGGGCAAGGCAAGATCGCGATACATGAACACCTCGTGCTTGTGTGAAAAACGGGGCAGATGTATCAGAGGTTTGAGTAAGTTGCAAGGCTCACCGGGTGTTGCGTGGGAACATCGCTCAGGTGTTGTAACCGGAGGCGGGCCTAGGACGTTGAATAGACGGCAGTGGGCGGAATTTGCCCGTTTTTTAGTCCGCCGCTTGACAATTATATTGAGATCGGAGAGCATGCCCCCCCTCCGAGGAGTGAGGAGTATGTCCACTGCGTCTTCTTTCACACAGAGGACGACACCCGCGACCGTTCTGGTCATCGACGACAACGAAGAGGACCTCAAGTACTGGTCTGATTCGCTGAGACGCTCGTCTGCGAATTATACGGTATTGGAATCTTCCAGCGCCGTGGCCGGCCTCGATGTCTGCCGGGCTCGCACGGTCGATTGTGTTGTGCTCGATCTGGATATGCCCGAATCAGGGTTCCACGTTCTGCTCGAACTAGTTCCCGACCGGCAGCGCCCGAAGGTGGCCGTGATCGTCCTCACGCACCTGCCTCATCCGAATTTGTTCGATATGGCCAAGCACAATGGGGCTCATGCGTGCCTGTTGAAGCAGAGCACGACGGTCGAAGAGCTGGTTCATACCATTGAAGAAGCACTCGCTGCGGTCAGAGCCAAGCGCTTGTCCAGCTGATATTCTACATACCGTGTACAGATCTTTGCGGTTCACAGTTGAGAGAGAGGGAGTGATCATGAATATACGGCTGCTGAGCGTCCTGCTCATTACGGGAATTCTGGCTGGTCCGGCGTGCGCCGCCACAAAGCAGGCCAGGACTGTCGAGCGGTTGGGGTTTCTGAAGGATCTGTATCCTAAGATGGTCGAAGGCGATGAGCATGCCGGAGAGTCGCTGCTCACCTATAAAAATCCACGTGTCGCTCAGATTCCGCCGAATACCTACAAGAAATTCATGCTCGATCCTGTCCTGCTCTTCCGAGGTGCGCACTCTAAGATGGACGGCATCTCTCAGCCTCAGGCCCAGCTCATGGCCGACACGTTTTATGCGCTGATCTATCAGGAAGTCTCGAAGGACTATGAAATGGTGGACAAGCCTGGTCCCGATACCTTACGGGCGCAAGTGGCCATCACCCATCTCGAAGAGTCGTGGCCAATGTTGGACGTCGTGTCGACCATTCCGGCACCCATGAATGCCTTCGCCGTGGGCTCGATGCTCAAGAATGTCGCAACGGGAAAGCCGGCATTCAAAGGGGAAGCGGTGATCGAGGCAAAGGTGACCGACTCACAAACCGGAGAGGTGCTGAGAGCAGGCGTCGATCGGCGCGTCGGCGGAAAGAAACTCAGTGCAGAGTCGTTTAACTCGTGGGCCGATGTCTATGAATCGTTACGATACTGGGCGGAAAACGGCAGATATCAGTTGTGTAAGGCGCGTCAAGCTCCCGATTGCCCGAAGCCACGGGCCTAGCCCTCTTCCAACTTCTCCTTCGATCGCGCCCATCCCTTCCAAGCACGGGGCGTCAGGAACCTCTAGGAACGGACGGCCGCTCTGCCGATTAACGCTGTTGCGACTCGCCGGACAACTTCGACGTATGGCCGCGGCATTCCTTGTGAGGACAATGGCAGAGGCCCGACGGCAGGCTGTTACGGCATTCGTCGCTGCAAAATTCCTTTCCCTCTGAAATTTGACACGTACACAACGGCACGGCACATCGTTTCATATCAGTCCTCTCGTGTGTGTTCGTATAAGTGATGGCGTGGTTAAGCCGCTCGGGGATGTGAAGATTTCGACCGGCTCTTTTTTTGCCGTTTTTCCGGCGGCTGCTGTTTGACTTTTTGTGCCTTTTCGAACAATCCCTTCCAATCGAGCTCATGGGCTTCGGCTTTCGGGAAGACCCGGCTTTCTTCTTCGTCGACATGATGTTTGACCAGTTCTCTGAGCACCTTAAATCTCGCATCGAACGTGGCTGAACCGGGGCCAGGGCGGAACTTATTCAACTTGTCAAGCAAGACGTGCATGAGCTGATGCGCCTCGACGGCTTCATAGATCATGTGAGGATCCTGAAACACTGCCCGAAAGGCTGGGTAGATCACGCGCTCTTCAATAGCCGCATGGATTGTCAGCTCGCGGATAATCCGGTGTGCGATTTGAGGTTTTTCCCCGTTGCTGGCCTTGGCATACTGGGCGAACAATGACCGCACCAACTTATGGTCATCGCGCAAAAGTTGTATGACGTTGGGAAACGATCCGAGCAAATGTTCCAGCATGTCTAACGCTCCCTCTTCGGTCAGCTTTATACAGGATATGGGGAGAAGAACCTAAGTCGACTAGGGCAGACCCTTGTGATTCACACGGGACCAGGGAAGAGGACGAAGACCTCAGGAACTTTTCCTGGTGTAGTTCAGGCTCGGTCTTACCCAGAATACGAAGACGGCCTCATGAGAGAATATTCCATGGCTTCAGAGCGGACAACAAACGTACAGCGCTGCCAGAGATGCCAAGGTAGTTTGCGAGCCGAAACGGCGGTCGACCTGCAAACAGGCGTGGTGATCCTTCAATACGTGTGTTTTAATTGCGGCCGACGATGGTATCCAGAAAAGGCGCCGAGACCGATGACCGCCGCCTGAGGTGCTGATCGCGGCCTCAGCCTCAGCTGACCGGGCCACGGAGTTGGCCAATCCTCCACAAAGTGAGCTTCGTATTCTTGTCTTCCTTCCATTCTTCTAAGCGCTAGCATTGTCGACGAAACCTGATAGCCAAAATGGCCTATACTCCTACAAAATCACCCACCCATACAGAACCACATAAGAAAAGGTACTCGTGCTCCTCTATGACGCCGCGCATCGCGGTCGCCTAAAACGCCGCAGGTCATCATGCAACAGGGACTAGTAATCGACGATCACCCCATCGTGCGAGAAGGGCTCAAAGACCTTCTGAAGAAAGCGGTACCCGCTTTATCGATCACGACCTCGCCAGGCACAGAAGGAGTTCTCGAGGAGGTGTGCGGCCGCCACTGGGCGTTTATCGTCCTGGACCTCGATCTTCCTGGAATTCACGGCCTCGACGAGGCTTCTTCAAAAATTGGGATTGCGCAATCTCGTGGATCTCGTTCGATATGCGGTGGACGAGCACGTGGCCGATTAGGCGGTGCCTAACCGTCGTTGCGAGTAATTCGCGGCGAGGCTTCCAGCTATCAATCTGATTCGGACCTAGCGCCAAATGTAGTGTATGTGTGGCAATGGTGTTGGGTCATGCCGCGTGGCGTTTGCGGTCGTGTGGAAGTAGAGCGTTGAGTTCCCGCAGGCACAACTCGAGTTCAGTTCGTTCCTCGTCGTTCAACGGCTGGTACTTGAGCGCATGCAACAGCGCTCTGGTGGCCGAGATAAAGACCAGTAGATCAGGTCCAATAGTCATCATGCATTAGCCCGTATGGCATGTTGTGTCGGTGCACGATACGGAGGACCCGTGTTCCTAATTCTGCTCGTGCGGCGGGAGCGACTGCCTCTTCCATGAGGCGCACGATACGCGTTCTCTATCGCGGCACCACTGGGAAAGCGCCTTGGGCCACGGCCGAACACTGGCGGTCTGAGGATCGCGGAGAGGGCCCCTCCTAGGGCAACTTGCCGGAGGATGATTTGTCACCGAATCGGACAAGCGTTCTCGTCTTCTTGGCTGTCTACGAACTATGAGAGACCGCTTCCTAACGCATGTTTCCGCATCGCAGATTCATCGATCAAGCATTTCGCTTTTGTCAGCGCCGCAGCCTCAGCGTCCTCTCGTGTGTCGTAGGTATTGCCGTCTGGAAAACCAGCGATTTCTGTCTCATTGAATTTCATAATGACGTACTGACAGGCCCACATCAGGCCTTCGGCGCTGGGGATCAATTCGATGGTGTGTCCCTTATACTCGAGATGCATTGGCATTTATTTCCAAGGTGCCTGATTGAGATAGTAAGCAAGTACATTGCCTGACGGAGAAATGGGACTCCTAGGGGAGTCCCTAGTTCATGAACTAGGGACAGGGATATAGGGTTTACTGACGCTTTCTGGCGCTGGCCCTGAAGAACGGGGCGCGCAAGGCTTTGCAGAAGAGCGGAACTTTGGGCGACATTCTGGATCAGACCATTGTCAAGGCTATCGCCACCGTTCCGCGCAAAAAGTATCGAATTCCGGTGAACCACGAACAACCGTTTCTAGGCATTCGCCTAGGTGGCGGATGCCTGAGTTTCCATGAGACTACGGGATGGTCCTGCGATTTGCCATCAGAAAGCCATAGTCCTATATTCATATCGTCAACGGACAGGAGCGGCCGCGCACGTGTGGAGTTGCTGTGCTCGGCCATTACGGCCTCGTGACCAGGGGGAAGGAGTTTGTAATGTCTCAGGTAACACGCCGTTTTAATCGCACGCCCGGCCGACCGGACGTCATTCGAGTCCTGCTCGTGGACGACGTTGAAAACGTCCGGCAGACGCTCCGGGAAATTCTGGCGACCTACCCGAACTTTGAAGTGGTCGGAGAAGCGTGTAATGGCGAAGAAGCGCTTGAGGCGGTCCAGGTGTTGAAACCCTCCGTGGTGGTCATGGATATCAATATGCCGCGGCTCGACGGAATCAAAGCGACGATGCTGATCAAACGAGTGTATCCCCATGTCGTCGTGGTCGGGTTGTCGGTCTACGCCAATGATGACACCCGCCAGGCAATGACTGCCGCTGGCGCGACGACTGTCATTTCAAAGGAAGCCGCTGTTGAGCAGCTCCGTGACGAGATCATTGAATCGATCAATCGACGGTCCGCCGCCATTCATTAGTGAGATCGTGAGCCGACTCTGAAGATCGCTCGCGGCCGGTGTACCACTGGAGGCCGGTTCCAACGTCCCCTCCATTCACTCGCCGGGTGTCCGAGGCCCTGGGTCGCTGAACACATAGCAGTTCTTTCCCCTTCCCGTGCCTGACACATCGCCCCCTCGCCATCGCAGATCAAGTCCTCGAGCCGTCGTTCCATTGAGTTTGTTCCGTAAGCTGGGTAGACTTACCTATGCTGTTTGCGCAACTTCCAGATACGGAGGAATTATGGGAAACGCGGGGATGATCCCTTGGTCGCTAGCGCTCGTGGCCGTGGGCGCACTGATGCTCGCCGCCGCCCCACCGCCTCCGGGCAAAGACGGCCAAGCAAGGTCAGTTGAGACGGTTAAAGGCAAGGACGGTGCACCGATGATCCTGATCCCTGCCGGTCCGTTTACCATGGGCAGCAACGACGGACTCCCCAACGAACGTCCTGAACATATCGTGGAATTGGATGCGTACTACATCGATCAATACGAGGTGACGTTGGCCCTGTACCGGAAATTCCTCGATTCAGGGAAGCACGACTCGCCTCCGACCTGGGATGATGAAGCGGCAACGACGGTCGGTGACCGCCCGGCAATCGGAATGAAGTGGGCCGATGCGGAAGCCTACTGTACATGGGCTGGGAAGCGGCTCCCCACCGAAGCCGAGTGGGAAAAGGCTGCGCGGGGAACGGACGCCAGGCGCTACCCGTGGGGATCGATGCAGCCCTTCGTCGACATCGCGAATTACAATCGAGGTCTCTGGGTCAGCGAAGCCATCACCTTGGCCGCAGTCACGAGTGGTCTCGAAGGCATGAGCGTGCGCCATGGCTTGAAAGAGGGGGGCAAGAGCCCCTATGGGCTCAATCATATGGCTGGAAATGCGGCCGAATGGGTGGCGGATTGGTATGATCGCGATTACTATCAGAACAGTCCGAAAAAGAATCCGACTGGCCCTGCCCAAGGAGAAAAGCGCGTTCTTCGAGGGGGGTCATGGGCAGATCTTCCGCTGTCTCTGCGCGTCACTGCTCGGGTCTCAGCGGAGCCGGAGTACGAAGAACGTACCATCGGATTTCGCTGTGCGATGGGCGCCACTCAGTAAACCGCCAGGGCGCAGCTGCCATAGCCCCGCGTGATCGGATGATCATCATCGTGCCCCCGCACATCTGTTTGGATCATCCTCTTCATGTCTGACCGACGTATCAACGCGCTGATTCTAGCGACACTCGTCTTGGGGCTGCTGTGGACGTACCTGTCCCCACGCCAGGCTCCGGTGGCCAAGACTCCTCCGCTTCCGGTGATGGTGCCTGAAATGGTGCCTCTCGTCACCGGCGAGGAGGAGACTGCGATCATCTTCACACGGGCCGGTTGTCCCGTCTGTCATCGCATCCCAGGCATTGCAGGAGCGGAGGGCCGCGTCGGCCCTCCATTGTGGCTTGGCACCAGCGGCCCCCAACGGTTGCATGATCCACTGTATCGAGGCAACGCGAAAACCGTTCACGAATACATCGTCGAGTCGGTGATCGAACCCGGCCTCTTCGTGGCACCCGGCTATCCGGTCGAGACGATGCCCACGTGGTACGGCGCAAAATTGAGCGCGCTGGCCTTGGAGAAAATTGCCGAGTATCTGGAAGTCCAGACAGCGGAAGACGCGGCTCAGGAGAAGTAGCGCCGCCTGACACGCGCCCGGCGGCGAAGGAATTATGGTTTTCGGATCGGCCGGACGTTGCCCGCTGCGCCGCCTTGAATTTTGAAAGGCGTCTCGCCTGTGGCGTGTGGGCCTTTGTCCAGGAGTGCATTGATTGCGTCGTCGCCTTTGAGGCCCTCGAGTTTGATTTTCAAGCGCAGATTGTTGGCGCTGTCCGCATTGATGAGCGCCTGCTCCAGCGAAATTTTGTTTTCCTTGTACAGCTGCAATAGGACGTAATCGAAGGTCTGGCAGCCTTCCTCGACACCCTGTTCCATGGCTTCCTTGAGCGTGTCGACCTCGGCCTTCTTGATCAGATCCTTGATGCGCGGGGTGTCCATCATGATTTCCAGGGCAGGCACTCGCTTGCCGTCCGTGGAAGGCACGAGCCGTTGTGAGATGATCGCGCGGAGATTGAGCGAGAGTTGGAGATAGATTTGGGCGTGCCGCTCCACAGGAAAGAAGTTCATGATTCGCTCAATCGCTTGGTTGGCGTTGTTGGAGTGCAAGGTGCCGATGCAGAGGTGTCCGGTTTCGGCGAATGTGATCGCGGCCTCCATGGTTTCCGTATCCCGGACTTCGCCGATGAGGATGACGTCCGGCGCCTGCCGCAGCGTGTTCTTGAGCGCGTTCTGAAACGAGAGCGTGTCGAAGCCGACTTCCCGTTGAGTGATGAGCGACTTTTTGTGGTTATGGACGAATTCGATCGGATCTTCCACCGTGACGATGTGGCCTTGATGGATTGAATTGCGATGATCGATCATGGCAGCGAGCGTCGTGGATTTTCCTGAGCCGGTGGCGCCGACGACCAGCACGAGGCCGCGCTTCGTCATGGAGATGTCTTTGATGATCGAAGGGAGCCGCAGGTCTTCGACCGTTTGAATTTCCGCCTTGATGTGACGGAAGACGAGACCCACGTTGCCTCGCTGCCGGAAAATATTGACGCGGAACCGTCCGAGCTCCTTGTAGTACAGCGCGAGGTTCATCTCCATCTTTTCTTCGAATTCGCCACGCTGCTGGCCCCGCATGAGGGCCAGCGCAAGCGCTTCCAGTTGCTCATTGGTGAACGGCGGGGTGTTGGCAGGCTGCGTCGACCCATGGATGCGGTAGGTGGGCGGCGAATCTACCGTCAAATACATGTCCGAGGCTTCCTGGTCGACCATGACTTTGAGCAGTGTGCGAATATCCATCCTGGCTCCCGTGTAGAGGTCTCTTCGTTATGCCGCTCCCGTGAACGCCGAGGCGCCGAACAAGTTCGGCGTCATGCTGCGCGACTGCGCCTCGTTCTTGGTCACGAGACCCCTTGTGGCCAACTCGACTAGAGCCATGTCCATCGTCTGCATGCCGTCTTTCTGGCTGGCCTGCATGATGCCAGGAATCTGGTGGAGCTTCCCTTCCCGGATCAAATTGCGGACGGCGGTGGTGGCGACCATGACTTCCAGGGCGGCGACTCGGCCTCCGGCTTTCTTCTTGAGCAGCGTTTGCGTGATGACGGCTTCCAATGCCTCCGACAGCTGTGTGCGGATTTGAGACTGCTGGGCAGGAGGAAAGGCGTCGATGATGCGGTCGATGGTTTTTGGTGCGCTGGAGGTGTGCAGGGTGCCGAAGACGAGGTGCCCGGTCTCCGCGGCCGTCAGGGCGAGCTGAATCGTTTCGAGGTCGCGCATTTCTCCCACCAGGATGATATCGGGATCCTCGCGGAGCGCGGATCTCAGCGCATTGGTGAAGGACAGCGTGTGAACGCCGAGCTCACGCTGATTCACGAGACATTTTTTCGTTTTATGAACGAACTCGATTGGGTCTTCGATGGTGATGATGTGGCCTTCGAAAGTGTTGTTGAGGTAATCCACCATCGAGGCGAGGGTGGTGGACTTGCCGGAGCCGGTCGGACCGGTCACGAGGATCAGGCCTTTTTCCTTGTCGCAGAGCTGACGGACGATTGGCGGGAGCCCCAGCTTTTCCATCGGTATGATCTCGGTCGGGATGTTCCGGAACACGGCGCCGAGTCCACGATTCTGGACAAAGACATTGACGCGGAACCGTGCGATGTCGCCCAATTCGAATGAAAAGTCGCACTCGCGTTTCTCCTCGAAGTTCTTTCGTTGCGCGTCGCTCATCATGTCGTAGACGAGCGCATGGGTTTCTTCTGCGGTCAACGGCGGGTGGTCCAGTTTTTTCAGGTCTCCATGGAGGCGGATCATGGGCGGCTCGCCGGCACTGATGTGGCAATCCGACGCGCCTTCCTTGGCCGAAAACGTCAACAGCTTGGAAATATCCATGAAGACAGCTCCTTAGTGGAAAGGGCCCTGGCAAGGTCACCCGGGGCGACGACTAATATCGACGTGATGATGCCACAAGAATCCGAGAAAGCAATCAAATCTCCGTATTCGGCGCGAGTGATTAGAGCACGCCGGTCATCTGCCCGGCTCGCTCGAAGGCGACGAGAGCCTGATCGATGTGTGCCGCGGCGTGTTCCGACGTCACCGTGACGCGGATGCGGCTGGTTTCGGCGGGAACGGTGGGGGGACGGATTGCGGGCGCGAAGATATCGTTGGCGAGCAGCTGTTCGGCAAACCGGAGCGCCGTCTCGGCGCGACCAATCAGGATAGGAATGATCGGACTGGCGGTCGGTGCCAGCGTGAACCCCAGCCGACGGAAGCCCGCACACAGGCGCTCACGATTGTCCCACAGTCGTCGTCGGCGCTCAGGCTCACGCACAACGATCTGCAGCGCGGCGACGGCGGCGGCCGCGGAACCGGGCGTCGGTGCCGTGCCGAACATGAAGGACCGGCAGCGGTGCAGCAGATATTGGATCGATGGGTCCGGACCGGCGATGAAGGCACCGCTACTGCCCAACGCCTTTCCCAGCGTTCCCATATGAAGAGGAATGCGCGCTTCTACCCCGTAGTGCTCCACCGTTCCACGGCCGTGCGCGCCCATCACGCCAGTGCCATGTGCGTCGTCCACATAGAGATGCGCCTCATATGAGTGTGCGAGGGTTGCCAACTCGGGTAGAGGAGCGAGATCGCCGTCCATGCTGAAGACTCCATCCGTGACGATGAGCGTCCGGCGGCCCGCTCGTCGTTTGGCGAGCAATGCCGCCAGGTGTTCCATGTCGTTATGGCGGTAGATACGGACGTCGGCGCCGCTCAGGCGGCAGCCGTCGATCAGGCTCGCATGACACAGGCGGTCGGCAAGGATCAATCCGCCGCGGTCGACCAGGGCCGGAATCGCGCCGACATTGGCGAGGTAGCCGGAGCCAAACGTCAGTGCGGATGCCGCGCCTTTGAACTGCGCAAGGGCCTGCTCAAGCTGTTGGTGCGGCGGCAGCGACCCCGATACCAACCGCGCCGCGCCCGATCCGGCTCCATAGGTTTCTGTGGCATGAACTGCAGCGGCCACCACCTCGGGATGACCGGCCAGGCCCAGGTAGTCGTTCGAGGCGAACAGCAGCACGTCGCGGCCTGCGATACGGACGACTGGACCCGTGCCCGATTCCAGCGGCAGCAACCTCCGCGTCAAATGCTTCGCGGCCAACTCCTCGAGGTAGTCTTCAAACATACATGGCGGCGAGGACGAAACGTTGCGGGGGCAGCACACGCGAACTTCCGGGCGTGGCGCATTGCATTGACAAGCTTGCGACGATCTTAGTATAAGGCGCAAGGGTCGTCCGAGGAAATGGGGGCACCCGATCACTTGGTCTCAATGAGTTACCGCATCAAAGTTCCCACCAAAACTCTTCAGGTCGATGAAGCCCATCTGCTGAGTGGATTGGAGCATCAACTTCATCGGCTCCAGGAATACCGGCGTCCCTTGTTGGTCGGCCTCGCCGTGCTCCTGCTTGCGGGCGCCGCCGTCGGCGGAGTGTTTTGGCTGGACCGCCAAGCGACCGAGAAGGCGCAAGAGCTCGATCGGGAAGCCTCGCTTCTCTTAATGGCCCGTTCGACCGCCGATTCCAAAAACGCAGAGAGTCTCTTGAAGCAGGCGATGGCCAAGTATCGGGAAATCGTGGAACAATATCCCCGCACGGCGGCGGCGCCTTTGGCGTTATTTCATCTCGGCAACGCGCAGTTCCAGGCCAACGATCTGGCTGCCGCCATCGACACCTATCAGCGCTTCTTGGTGCTGTACGGAGGCAACCCAGCGTTGGGAGCACTGGTTCAACAGCGCCTGGCCTACAGTTATCTCTTGAAGGGCGACCGCGACCAGGCGGCGAAGGCGTTCAGTGCGATCGTGGGAAGCCCGGGGGCATTATTGAAGGATCAAGCGCTGTTTGAATTGGCGCGCCTGGAAGAGTCGCAGTCGCGCCCCGAGGGGGCCATCGCGCATTATCAGGAGTTGATCAAGACCTACCCCAGTTCGCCGTTCACCAGCGAAGCCGCGATGAGAACCAAAGTGCTCGACGTCAAATCGAAGGAGCCTGCGGCTCCGCCTCCAGCGCCCGCTGCCCCCACAAAGTCGAAAAAGTAAGCGTTCACCCGCAGCTTCAGTGGCTGTGGAATCCAATGCTATCGCGTTGGCTTGAACGTTACCGACTGATGACGAGGAAATCTCCGGGTCTGATGGTCGGGCCGATCAGATTATTTCTCGTCTTGAGGGTCTTCAGCGGGATGCGAAATCGGCGGGAGACCTTCTCGAGCGTATCTCCCACACGGACCTTGTACCACCGAGAAGAGCTGGCCGACGCAAATTGCGACCTGGCCAGCGGCGGGAATTTATAGGTGGGGATGCGGTCGAGGAGCTGTTCCACCTTGGCTTTCGTGCCGACAGGCACCTTTAAGAGATACGCATCGTCGCCTGGCGGCGTGGCGTCCCGACGGAGTTCAGGATTGAGGAGCCGGAGTTCTGCATAGGGCACCCCCGTGGCATTCGCGATGGCATGAAAATGCAAGGGTCTGGTGACGACTACCTCCTCAAACTGATGAGGCGCGCTGGCTTCTTGAGGAAAGCCGTAGCGGTCGGGATTCTTGGCGATGATTGTCGCAGCCATGAACCGTGGCACATATTCCTTGGTTTCGCGCCGGATCAACCGCGTCTTTGAAATGTCGGTAAAGCTTTCCGCCCGGGCTTTCTGGAGCGCCCTCATGACCTTGCCTTCGCCGGCATTGTACGCCGCCATGGCCAACGGCCACGCGCCGAACAGATCATAGAGATCTCGGAGATACCGAGCCGCGGCCACCGTGGACTTGATCGGATCGCGTCGCTCGTCGACGTACGCATCCACCCGCAGGCCATACACCTTGGCCGTGCCTTTCATGAATTGCCATGGACCGGTCGCTTTGGCCCGTGAGTAGGCGTAGGGATTGAATCCGCTTTCGACGAGTGACAGATAGACCAGATCGCTCGGAAGGTGGAATTCAGTGAAAATATTCTCCACCAGCGGCCGGTAACGGCTCAATCGTACCAGCCATTGTTCGAACCGGTTCCGAATCGAGGTGTTGAAGTAACGGATATGACTTTGCACCGAAGAATCGATCACGATCGGCACATTGTAGAGCTCGCTCACATCTGTGAGCGTGCCGGAGGGCGTCGTTTGCGCCGTTTCGGCTGGAGCGTCGAATGAATCCGAAAACCGTAACGCAGGCGACTGCTGTGGAGGAGTGACCGTGAGGAGGTCTTCAACTCTTGGGACCCGGCTATCGGGGTGCGGTTCGGATGCGGATTGGGAGTCTGGAGGCAGTTCCGTTTCGACCGGCACCAGATTCGCGTCGGGTTCATCGGCCGGATCCGCTGCCGGCTCCTCCGACGGGTTGATGACGGGCGCCTCGGCGATCTGGCTGGGGGCCGCGGTCTCCGCCACCGCCACCGAAAGACCTGTGGCGGGTGCGAGACAGAGCAGAAAGGTCAGCACCGCGGCATGGAATGGGAACAGCATAAGCATCATCCGTGCCGTTAGAGTATCTATGGTGAGGAAGGTTGTCAAGAAATTGCACGAGGGACGAATCCCATCTTTCGTAGCAGCCAGCGGAGGCGCATGAGACCGTCGCTCGATCTCTCATGCCCACATGACGCTGCAACATCACGATAAACCTGCGCGGCCATTGCCTTGACACTCTTCGGAAGGCAGTGGTATCGTCGCCCCTTCCTAGCCCCTTCGTACGTTCCATTCCAGGAGGATCCGTCAATGCTCAAGCGGTATCTGCTAGCCCCCGGTCCGACGCCTGTCCCGCCAGAAGTCCTGCTCGCGATGGCCAGGCCCATGATCCATCATCGGGCTCCCGAGTTCGACCCCATTTTCGCCGAAGCACGAGAGGGGCTGAAGTGGTTGTTCCAGACCCGGAACGACGTGTTGATGTTGGCGGCGTCCGGCACCGGCGGCATGGAAGGTTCGGTGTCGAATTTTCTGTCCCCCGGTGATAAGGCCCTGTGCATCAACGGCGGAAAGTTCGGAGAACGTTGGGGAAAGATCTGTAAAACATTCGGCGTGCAGGTGACCGAGCTCAAGGTCGAATGGGGCCACGCGGTGAATCCCCAGCTGGTGGCCGACGCGCTGAAGAAAGATCCCGCCATCAAGGCCGTCTATGTCCAGGCGAGCGAGACCTCGACCGGCGTGTCGCACGACGTGAAGGCGTTGGGCGAGATCGTCAAGGCCCATGACCAGACGATTTTAATCGTCGATGCGATTACGGCGCTCGGCGTGTTCGACATCAAGACCGACGCCTGGGGCCTTGACGTCGTGATCACCGGTTCGCAAAAGGCTCTGATGCTCCCGCCCGGGCTGGCCTTCGTCAGCGTCAGCGAGAAGGCCTGGGGGCACGCGGACAAAGCCAAGAATGCGGCCTTTTATTTTAATTTTAAGAAGGAACGCGAGAACCAGGTCAAGAATCAGACGGCCTTCACGCCGACGGTGTCTCTGATTATCGGATTGCAGGAAGTGATCAAAATGCTGAAGGCCGAGGGCCTCGAAAAGATTTTCACACGCCAGGGGCAATTGGCCCGGGCGATGCGCGAAGGCATGCAGGCCGCGGGCCTTGCCTTGTTTCCCAAGGAGTCGCCGAGCGATGCCTTGACTGCCGTGTCGGCGCCGGACGGCGTCGATGGACAGGCCATCTACAAAAACTTACGGGTGCAGTACGGCATTACGGCGGCCGGAGGGCAGGATCACTTGAAAGGCAAGATTTTTCGGTTGTCCCATATGGGCTATGCCGATCGGTTCGATGTCATTACGGCCATGGCGGCGACTGAAATGGTGCTGAAAGGGCTGGGCCATCCGGTCAAACTCGGGAGCGGCGTCGCGAAGGCACAAGAACTCTTGATGGTTACGTAGGCAGGTACGCATGAAGATTCTGGTGAGCGATAGTCTCTCGAAACAGGGCGTTGAGCTTCTGGAACAGGCCGGCTTCACCGTCGTAGTGAAATCGAAGATGCCGAAGGACGAACTGTTCAAGGAAATCAAGGATGCCGACGGCTTGATCGTCCGGTCGGGAACAAAGGTCACAGAAGAGCTCATCGCCGCCGCGGAGAAACTCAAAGTAATTGGGCGTGCGGGCTCGGGCCTGGATAACGTCGATACGCCGGCCGCGACGCGCCGGGGCATCGTCGTCATGAATACGCCGGGCGGCAACACCGTCACGACAGCCGAACACACGATGTCGATGATCTGCGCGATGAGCCGGCGGATTCCGCAGGCGACCACGTCCGTCAAGGCCGGGAAGTGGGAAAAAGACAAGTTCATGGGGGTCGAACTCTTCAACAAAGTGCTCGGGATTGTCGGGGTCGGGCAGATCGGCAGTCATTTGACTAAGTTGGCCCAAGGCATCGGCATGCGCGTCATCGCCTACGATCCGTATTTGGCGGCCGATCGGGCCGAAAAGATGGGCGTGGAAATCGTCGGACTTCCCGAGCTGTTCCGGCGGGCAGACATCATTTCCGTCCACACGCCGCTGACGCCTGAAACCAAAAATCTCATCAACGCCCAGGCGATCGGCACGATGAAGCCAGGGGTCATGATCGTGAATTGCGCCCGCGGCGGCATCATTCACGAAGGCGATCTGCACGCAGCGCTCAAGAGCAAGCGCGTCGCCGCGGCTGCCTTCGACGTCTTCGAGGAAGAACCGGTCAAGGCCGACAATCCGCTGTTGTCGCTCGACAATTTCATTTGCACGCCGCACATCGGCGCGCAAACGACGGAAGCCCAGGAGAACGTGGCGGTGGGCATCGCCGAGCAGATCGTCGACTACTTCACGAAGGGCATCGCGCGCGGCGCCGTCAACATCCCCTCGGTTTCTCCCGAACTGCTGCCGAGACTGCAGCCCTATCTGACGCTGGCGGAGCAGTTGGGCAAACTGGAAACGCAGCTCTGCGAAGGCGGGCTCGAGCGCGTGACGGTCGAATACAGCGGCGATGTGACGAATCTGTCGATTGCACCCTTAACCATTGCCGTGCTCAAAGGTCTGCTCGCTCCGATCATGGAGGCGCCGGTCAACTACGTCAATGCGCCCATCGTGGCCAAGGAGCGCGGCATCGAAGTCAAAGAGGTCAAGAGCACGGACGCCGGGGACTTCACGAGCCTGATCCGCGTCCGGGTGGAGGCAGGCAAGCGATCCCATCTAGTCGCCGGCACGCTCTACCATAAGAAGGATCCTCGCGTCGTCGAAATCGACCAGTTCAAGGTGGAAATGGTGCCGGAAGGCCACTTGCTGTTCATCCACAATATCGACCGCCCGGGCGTAATCGGCATGGTGGGAAAAGTCTTGGGGGATAACAGCATCAACATCGTGCGCATGCAGTGCGCGCTTGAGAAACGCGGTGGGAACGCCTTGTTGATCATCGGCTCCGACCAGGCGTTTCCGGGCGAGGTGCTGAACACCATTAAGTCCAGTAAAGACATTCTGTCGGTCAAGGTCGCTGCTCTGTCCTGAAGGTCTCAAGCCTGAATGTTCCAAGCCTGAATGTTTCACGCCGAAACATTCGCACGCTCCAACGGATCACCATGGTGACTGCTCCTCCGAAGCCGCGTCCTACGCCGGCGCACGTGCTCTCGTCGCGTGAACGCTCGCTCGTTCCGGTCGGCATGGCGACGATCCTGCCGCGTGCTGCCAAACAGGTCCGCCGTCTTGAGGCGCAGTTGCTCGAGCAGGTGTCGAGCTGGGGCTATGACGAGATCATTCTCCCCACATTTGAATACTTGGACGTGCTGGCCCCCGGACTGGAGGCAGAGCTGCTGGAGACCTGCTATCAGTTCATCGATCGGACGACGGGGCGGACATTGTTGTTACGTCCTGACGCCACGGCTCAGGTGGCGCGGACGATCGGCATGGGGCTGACCGGCGACGCACTTCCCCAACGGCTCTCCTATCGTACGTCGGTGTTCCGGTATGAACCGGAGCACGCCGGACGCGGACGGGAAATCTTTCAAGTCGGCGCCGAGTTGGTGGGTGTGGACGATGTGTCGGGCGACTATGAAATCATCAGTCTGCTCATTGAATGTCTCCAGGCGATTGGTCTGCGGTCGTTTACGATCGCACTCGGTCACGTCGGATTCATCAAAGGACTGCTGAGGCGGTCAGGCCTTTCGCCGCAGGGGCAGAAGCGCGCCGAGCAGGCGGCGGCCAAGAAGGACCTCCCGCGGCTCGAAGAGCTGCTGGCGGGCGAACGGATCGCCAAATCCGCGGCCAAGGCCATTCGGGAAGCGCCGGAACTCACCGGGCAGCAAGAGGTCTTGGAGCGTGGTCGCGTGCTCGCTGCCGGCGATCCGGCTTTGTTGGCGCCGCTCGATCGGCTTTCACAGCTCTATCACCTCTTGTGCGCCGCCGGCCATCGCGACGCCCTACTGCTCGATCTCGGTGAATTCCGCGGCTTTGATTACTACGACGGTGTCGTGTTCGACGTGTTCGCCTCCGGGGTCGGCGCCGAGTTGGGAGGTGGTGGACGGTATGACCATCTCATCGGCCGCTTTGGTCGGAATCTTCCCTCGACTGGTTTTGCTTTGGATGTGGATCATCTCTTCAGAGCCGTGGAATGGCCTCAGGCCGACGCGGAAGAGGCGAGGATTGACTATGTGGTGGCCGGGCCGCATCGATCCGCACGGGCGGTGATTGACCTCGCGAACAAGCTGCGGCAAGGGCGTCGCCGGGTGGTCCAACTGCTCATCAAAGGAACCGAGCAGACGTTGGTGTCGAACGCGCTCGCGGCTGTAGAGGCACAAGGCGCGAAGGCGTTGGTCGTCGTGGGGGCGCCTGGACTGGATCAGGACCATGTCGCCCTCTTCGAGAAGATTGGAATTCAGCATGCGCGACGGAACGGACGTCCCCACCGGCCGGTCATGAAGAAAATGTCACGTGCGGCCTTGGTGGCCTCCGGACGGTCCCGTCGGCGGCAGGGAGCCTCGAAATGAAAACTATGCCGGGCATCGATCTGTCGCAGCCGCGTCTCCCGCCGCAGAACCTGGAGGCGGAACAGTCCGTGCTAGGCGCCGTCTTGTTGGACAACCAGGCGATGGCGAAAGCCATGGAACTGATTGTGGAGGAGAATTTCTACCGGACGGCGCACCGCAAGATTTACCGCGCGATGCTCGAGCTCTCCGAAAGCGGTGAAGTCATCGATCACATTACGTTGACCGAGCGCCTCAAGGCGCAAGGCGAGATCGAAGCCGTGGGCGGCGCCGCCTATCTGGCGGAGTTGGTGCAGATCGTTCCGAGCTCGGCGAACATCCGTTACCACAGCAAGATCGTCCGCGACAAAGCCTTGCTGCGCGAGTTGTTGCACACCTCGACGGAGGTACTGACCCGCGGGTACGAAGGGACGGCTCCGATCGATGAGTTGCTCGATTTTGCCGAACGCTCGGTTTTCAGCATCGCGCAAGGAAAGTTGGACCGGTCTTTCAGTCCAATCAATGCCATCATCAAGGAGAGCCTCGATCTGGTCGATAAGCTCTCGAAGAGAAAAGAGCATGTGACCGGCGTGCCAACCGGCTTCTACGATCTCGACGACATCACGGCAGGGCTTCAAGCCTCAGATCTTGTCGTGATCGCCGGACGGCCCAGCATGGGCAAGACAAGCCTCGTGCTCGGCATGGCTGCTCATGCGGCGCTGCATGCGGGAACCTCGGTCGGCATCTTTAGTCTCGAAATGTCGAAGCCCCAAATCGTGTTGCGCATGCTCAGTTCCGAAGCGCGTGTCGATTCCCATGCGCTCCGCACCGGCAAACTGCAGAAGGAGGACTGGTGGCGTCTGGCGGAAGCCGCCGGCCGTCTCGAGCAGGCCCCCATTTATATCGACGATACGGGCGGCATCACGGTTCAGCAAATGCGCGGCAAGGCCCGTCGGTTGAAGGCGGAGCGGGGTCTCGACTTGCTGATCGTGGACTACTTGCAGCTCATGCAGGGGCGGAGCGATGCCGAGTCGCGCCAACAGGAGATCTCAGACATCTCCCGGTCGCTCAAGGCCTTGGCCAAGGAGTTGAACGTGCCGGTCGTGGCCCTCTCGCAGCTCAGCCGGGCCGTTGAAGCGAGGAAGCCGCCGATCCCGATGCTGGCGGATCTCCGCGAGAGCGGCGCAATCGAGCAGGACGCCGACGTTGTGATGTTCATCTATCGCGAGGACGTCTACGATCAGAACTCCGAACGCAAAGGAATTGCAGACATTCTTGTCAGTAAACATCGCAACGGTCCGATCGGAAAAAAAGAACTGTTCTTCCATGACCGTTACGCCAAGTTTGAAAGTCTCGACAATCGTGAAGTCGTTTGACCCTGCCCCGACCGGTTCGTATAATCGTTGAGTGTGCTCGGCTCACCTCATGAATGACCGCTGGTTCGTCCTATGACACGGAATGGATGGTACGGCACCGCAGTGGATGGACGGTGCGTGCGCTGCGCGTGCGGTCTCGTGTCCCTGAGTGTTCTCTTGGCCTGCGCCTCGCCTCCGCCCACAAAGGTGGCGCGATCGGCCGAAGCTGCGGAAGCACCCACGCCTGCGGCGTCAGCCGCCCGCCCGGCCGATGCCTCCGCCGCCTACCATTTCATGTTGGGGTATCAAGCGGAACTCGCCCAGAATTCGGAAGAGGCGCTCAAAGAGTATCAAGCGGCCCTGAAGGCGGATCCCACCGCCTTGTCGGTCAAGGCGCGGCTCGCGACCCTGTATTTCTCGCTCGGAGACATGCCCAACGCGCTGCGGTATGCAGAGGAAGTGGCGGATGGAAAAGCCGACGACGCTCGCATGCTCACCCACATGGCCGGCATCATGGCCCAGGCCGGTAAGAGTGATAAGGCGTTGAGCGTTCTCGATCGGGCCATCGAACTGGATCCCGAGTCCGGCGAGGCATATTTTACCAAGGGACTCTTGCTGCTGAACCTCAAGCGTCCGGCCGAAGCGGAACAGGCGATGCGTGCCGGGATCGCCCGAGCACCCGACAATGCTGTCGGGCATTACCATTTAGGGCGCATCCTGCTGGAAACGGGAAAGGTGGACGATGCCATGGCGAGCTTTGAGCGCGCCATCACCGTGAATACGGCGTTCGAGCCAGCGTATTTGGCGCTGGCCTCCATGCATGAGGCCAGACACGAGAAGGACCAGGCTGTCGCGGTGTTGAAGAAATATCTGCAGCACGTCAATCCTCGTAACCGTGAAATCCGACACCAACTCGTGCGGATCTACGTCGATGCCAAGGATTACCAGGGCGCGAGAAAAGAACTGGAGGACCTCCTTGCGGAAGATCCGTCGGATCTGGACGCACAGCTGCGGATGGCCCTCATCCATGGCGAGCAGAAGGAATACGCTCAGGCCATTGATCGTCTGAATGGGATCCTCAAGGTGCGACCGGCGGAGGTGAAAGTCCGGGACTACCTCGGGTACATCTATGAAGAATCCAAGGATACCCCAAAGGCGTTAGAGACCTATGCGTTCAACGTCCAGCTCGAGCCGACCTTCTTCGAAGGACACCTTCACCTAGGCGTGCTGTATTACCGCCTGAAACAATTTCCCGAAGCGACTGAGCATCTGGGACGGGCCATCGCCCTGAATCCAAAACAGCCGGAATCCCATATCGTGCAAGGCCTCGCCTATCTTCAACAGGAACAGTACGACAAGTCGGCGGAAGTCTTTCTGCAAGGGATTCGTCACAATCCGAAGAATGCCGACCTCCATTTCAACCTGGGAACCGCCTATGACAAGCTGAACCGATTTGATGACGTGGTCCAGGAAATGGAAACAGCCATCAAACTCGATCCGCATCACGCCGACGCACTGAATTATCTCGGCTACAGCTACGCGGAGCGTGGGATCCGGATCGATCAGGCGGTCTCTCTCACGAAACAAGCCGTCGCCCTCAAGCCAGAGAACGGCTACTATGTGGACAGCCTTGGGTGGGCCTTCTTCAAGTCGGGCCAGGTGTCGGAAGCGCTAGTGGAATTAAAGCGTGCCGCGGCGCTGGTCGGTGACGATCCGGTCATTTACGAGCATCTCGGCGACATCTACGCGACGCAGCAACGCCTCTCGGATGCGCGGGAAGCCTGGCTCCATGCGTTGGAACTCGATCCGACCAACCTCAAGCTGATGGATCGCTTTCGCGAGCAAGGGATGGGAGATCCAGCCCAAGAAGAGCGGATCCAGCAGGCGAAGCGCAGGGTCGCGGGCCAAAAACCTTCTCTCCCGATCGCGCAATAGCCGACAGCGAACCAGTCATCTCCTTGCCATCACTTGCAATCCTGCTAGACTCCAGCCGTTGACGGGTCCCTCAACAGCATGCTCGTGCGCTCACCGTATCTGATCGTGTTGTTCTGTATCAAAACTGGATGGGCCGGAAACGAAGGTCTGCAGAGAGTCGCATCTCGCAGAAACGGCAATGCATCTGGCCACCTTACGTAAGCCAATACGCATGGTGCCGATGTTTCGTCCCGCACGGGATGACAATTATTGGCTTATCGGAGCAGAACTCGTTAACGATTGTTATAGGTGCCTTCTGCCCACAATACGGCTATCGGCCCTAACCCCTTGATAAATGGCGGGTGTCCTATCCATTGCCGCTGGGAACTCCTTCGGCACCGAACCTGCTACTACGCCCGGTGACGGCAGACGAGCAGTCCGAGAAAGAAATCGGCAATGGGAGTGTCAGTGAACCATCAACAAGGAGGAGCAGCGATGTGTAAGCCGTTTAAAGGTCAAAAGGGTTTTACCCTGATCGAGTTGATGATCGTGGTCGCGATCATCGGTATTCTGGCCGCGATCGCGATTCCGAACTTCATCGCCTACCAGGCGAAATCGAAGCAGGCAGAGGCCAAGGTTGCGCTTGGCGCGATTTTCACCTCAGCGGTCGCGTTTCAAGCTGAGACGGCTCCACAAACGTATGCACCGTCTCAAATCGGCTTGATTGGCTACACGCCTTCAGGAAATCCTCGTTACTCGTTCTGGTATGCAGTTGATGCGACTGTCGGCGGCCCTGGTCCTGGAACGCCGACCGTATTCCCGGGAGCCCCAGCGGTTGTCGCTGGTTCCTGCAACACGGGCGTGGCTCCTGCCACCAATGCGACTGTCGCGGCGAGTCCGACCGGATTTACCGCAGGCGCGATTGGGAACATCGACGGTGACGTCGCGTGTGACGAGTGGCACATGAATGATCAGCGGAGATTGACAAACGACAAGAACGACGTGTCGGCGACGACATAAGTAAGCGAGGCGGTGATCAAGTACCGCCGAATCGAGAGGGAGGGGAGCCACAGGGTTCTCCTCCCTTTTGCCTTTGGGGGCGGTATTGGCTAGAGCATCTGAAAGAGTCGGCTTGATTGTGGATTCCGTGTAGCGAAGCGACCTAACGATTGTTCTCTGACGGTATTCATCGAAGGACCTCCCAAGTCGGTCATCCATGATCGCATGCTCCAACAGAGACACTTCTCCCTATGAAGCGACATCGATGCGCTTCCAGTTATTCTGGAGCATCCCTCCCACCGTCGTGCTTCTAGGAAGCCTGATCATCTATCTCCCTCTCATTGATGGAGGAACAACGTATTTTCCCGTGATGACGATGCGACTGGCAATCTTGGGAGTGGTGTGTTCGTGGTTGATTCAACAAATGAGGCAAGGCTGTCTCGTCTTGAATCGCGGTCGTATTCTACCGGTCGTTGGGATCTTTCTGGCATGGGCATCCGTGTCCATGGCCATCACGCCGTACAAGAACGCAGGTGTCCAATGGTTGATTAGTCTCTTCTGCTATGGCGCGTTATACGCAATCGTCTCTCAAGGCGTGAAGACGAGCGAGCATGCACGTCAAGTCATGATGGTATTCGTCGGAATGGGCATGTTCGAAGGACTCTTAGGAATCGCACAATACGCCTGGTTGGGAGAACTCAGAGCGAGGGGAACGTTTTTCAACCCCAACTTCTTTGCCACCTTGCAGGTCGCCACCTTCTCGGTGGCGCTTGGAATGTTAACCAGTGTGCCGTGGAGGGAGTCGCATGGCTGGAAGCGAGTGGTGCTGTGCGGTGCCGCGGGTGTCTCATTCTCGGCGTTCATATTGGCGCAGTCGCGGGGAGCGTTAGGGGCGTTAGTCATCGCGGCTCTATACATCACGTGGTCGCGCTTCGAGAAAAAAGCGGTAGTGGCGCTCGCTCTCATCATCGTTGCGCTGGCGCTGATGCCGAATCCGCTCAGCCGGAGGCTGAGCGAAGTGTCAAAACAGGATCCGTACGCTTACAGCCGAGTCGATATCTGGAAAAGCTCCTTGGAAAGAATCGCCGAACATCCATGGGGAACAGGGCTGGGGATGTTTAAATATGCGTCGTTTCAGTACCGGTTTCCCAACGACCAGAGTATTGTGCGTTACGGTAAACGAGCGGAATCAGCGCATAGTGGGTTCCTGCAAATCGCAGTTGAGTTGGGAATAGCTGGATTGGGGATTTTCTTGTTCGGCATTTGGGTATGGATCTGTGAGGTCAAGACAGTAGTGAAGAATCAGTTGCCAGATTGGGAGCATGGTCTCATCGTGGGAGGGGTTGCGGCGGTGTTGGCCATTCTCTCCCATGCGGCAGTGGATTCTGTGTTTCATGAGCCGGCGTTAGTCATGAGCATGATCGTGATCGGCGGTGCTATTTTAAGATTCAAGCCAATTGATGCGTCCGCTATGGGACAGTGGCGGATGCCGTTTTCGTTTCGTCCAGCTCGTTTCGCTCTCATTCTGTTCTTCGGCCTCCTGTTGTCGGCATTGATTATCCAGCCGGCAGCCGCCTGGTACAGCTTCAGCCATGGACAGGCTCATGCCAAGGCAGGCAGACAGGATCTCGCATGGTATTGGCTTGAATGGGCGTCATGGATCGATCCTGGCACCACTGGCTATCATGACGCTCTTGCCCGCGCGTCACTTCACCGCTTTGAGCAATCCAGAGAGCCACAGTGGCTGGTGAAAGCGGTTGAAGAGGAACGGTTGGCCACTGAATTAAATCCCCTCGACGGCCGGTTTCCCTATCGATTGGGAACAATCTTCGATTCGATGGCTCGGCAGGGCGTGTCGCTGGATCAGCAGGGATCTGCACTCAAAGAAGCGACGGACGCCTATCACCAGGCGAGTCGAATTGATCCCTACTCTCCGTTGAATTATATGGGTTTGGCAAACATTGCGTTGTCGCAAGGCCGTAGGAACGAAGCACGGTCATGGCTCCAGCAAGCCGTCGCATACGAGCCAAACTACTTGCCAGCACATTTGCGGCTCGCCGAACTGTCACTGAGCGATGGCAATGTCACCGATGCGCGCTCGGAGTTCGAGACAATCGTTGCTGTCCAAAAACGATACCAAAGAGGGGCCATGAATGATCTTGAGCACCAGTTCTTAGATGTCAATCCAAGTGCACTTCAAAACTCGCTGTCTATCAAGCTCGAGCAATGAATGAAATAAGTTGCCAACGGACTCTTTGGACCATCGGTGCGTTCCTGGTGGCACTGCAAGGCCTTCTCTTCTTGCCGGTCAACCACTGGATCGCGTCAAAACCAACGCTCCAACAGATCACCTACCTGCCTGAGGGGAAGTATTTACGGATCGCTTCACTAGGATTTCGGGAATTGGCCGCAGATCTCTTGTGGCTTCAAGTGATCCAAGTGATGGGACAACGGAAACTCTCGAAGGATGACGGACATTGGCTCTACCTCGCAGTGGATCGAATCACCACGCTTGATCCAAAATTTGTGCGTGCCTATGAGGCGGGCAGTTTAGCCCTCTGCACACTTGTCGTGCTCCCAGAAGAAAGCAACCGGTTGCTCGAAAAAGGGATGCATCACAACCCTCAAGAATGGAGACTGCCGTTTTTGCTGGCGATCAACTTGTACTTCGAGATAAGGGATGACAAGCAGGCTGCTGAAGCGATGGCAAAGGCGGCAAGTTTGCCGGGAGCTCCGGATGGTCTGGCCCGACTTGCAGCGAAACTCTTTGTCTCGGCCAAATCTCCACAGCAAGCCGTCGATTTTCTTGCGAAGGTATACGCCGACACGACGGATCAGCATATCAAGCCGCTGCTCGAGATCCGCCTGAAAGAATCCATCATCGAGCGGGACCTTCAGTTGTTGGAGGAAGCGCTCAGCCGATATCAGAATAAGTACTCACGGCGTCCCAGCCGTCTGGAGGATTTGGTGGGCCCAGGTCTGTTGAGCGCATTGCCGGATGAGCCATTCGGGGGGCGCTACCTCTATGAGCCTGCAACGGGCACTGTTCGAAGCAGCGAAGTGAAAGAGCGCATGCGGATTCCGGTTCATAGGCGAACTCAGTACGAGTAGGTGCAGATCCCTGTCTCAGGCTTTACGGGTCCTCCTGTCATGAAATCAGGAAAACTTGACCCCCTGTGGTCGATTGCTATGATGCAAGCGATTGTGAGTGGCTAACGAATGGACGCTGTAGTCGTTGACAAGGTCAATAAAACGTATAAGCGGACATGGCCATGGGAGAAGCCAATTTCGGCACTCTCCAATGTCTCGCTGTCAGTTGCGCAAGGAGAAATATTTGGATTTTTAGGCCATAACGGCGCGGGCAAAACGACCATGATGAAGATTTTGCTTGGGTTGCTCCGCGCGACAAGCGGCTATGCTGAACTTCTCGGGTCCCCTGTTCAAAACGTCGATGTCAGAGCGCGCATCGGCTATCTGCCTGAATCTCCCTACTTTTACGATTACCTCACCGCTGAGGAATTTCTCTATTTCTACGGGAAGCTTGCAGGATTACATCGAGAGACCATACGAACACGTATTCCCAGGTTGCTGGAACAAGTGAGCTTGACCGAAGCTCGGCAACGGCAATTGCGCAAGTTTTCGAAAGGAATGCTGCAACGAATCGGCTTGGCCCAAGCGCTGATCCACGACCCGGAGCTCGTCATTCTTGATGAGCCCATGTCAGGGCTTGATCCTATCGGTCGTAAAGAGGTGCGTGATCTTATCCTTGGTCTTCGCGACCAAGGCAAAACCGTATTTTTTAGTACGCACATTATTTCCGACGTCGAAATGATCTGTGACAGAGTGGGGATTTTGGCAAAAGGAAAGATGCTGTCATTGGGTCGTATTGAGGACCTCGTCAACGATCATGTGACCCAGACTGTCGAGGTGGTGTGCGATGGAATCGTTGGTGACGGATTGCCCGATATCAAAAGGTTGGCAACGAAGATTTTTCAACGAAGAGACCGCTGCATGATCACTCTGCCGGGCCGGGACCATCTGGAACAGGTCCTGGTCGTGCTTCGAGCGGCTGGAGGCAAGCTTGTCTCGATCATTCCGCATAAAGAATCACTCGAGGAGATCTTTCTTGAGTATACGAATCGGAAAGTCTGAGATGCAGAGTCTTGTCGCCGTCGCTGGCAATACGTTCCGAGAAACGATTCGGGACAAGATACTGTACAACCTTGTTCTGTTCGCACTGCTCCTCATCGGAGCATCGACTCTGCTCGGGACGCTCACCATAGGAGAGCAGGCTCGCATTATTAATGACTTGGGGCTGGCCGCAATTAATCTTGTCGGCGTGGTGATCGCCATCTTTGTGGGAATAGGACTTGTCACGAAGGAAATTGAGCGTAGGACCATCTATACGATTCTCTCGAGGCCCATCTCGAGAACGCAGTTTATTCTCGGGAAATATATCGGCTTGGGATGCATCGTAAGCGCAAACGTGGCTCTCATGTTTGGCATGTTCTTGGTCACCATTTGGGTGAGCGGGAATCCGATCCATGGTTCATTGTTTCAAGCCGTGCAATTGGCACTTGTCGAGACGTGGGTAGTCATGGCCATTGCCCTCTTTTTCTCAACATTCAGCACGTCCATCTTGAGTGCCACGATGACACTTGGCTTCTACATCATTGGACATCTCACGAGCGATCTGAAGAGCTTTGCCGAAAAGACTGAGAACACCCTGGCCAAAACCGTCATGGCGGTACTGTACTATGTGTGCCCCAATTTGGACCTGTTGAATGTCAAGGGACAAGCTGCCAGTGGCATCCCCGTGGAGTGGGGCTATCAGGCAACAGCGACCGCGTACGGATTAGTCTACGTCGGCCTATTATTGACGGGTGCCTGTTTAATCTTCCAGCGTCGCGACTTCTAAGCTGCCATTCCGTACGGGAAAACTCGATATGAAAGGCCTTGCGGTTCTCCCTCCAGATCGGTGGATGGAGATCAATCTTTTGGACACCCTCAGGCGTCAGTTTTGTGACGAACTGCATGTGTTCAATTATCCGGGGGGCATGGGGCAGCTGGGCTCGAAATCTTGGAGGGCTCAACGAGACGAGCTGAATCATCGTCTTACGGAGCTGGCCTTCTCCCTGAAGTCGTCAGGAAAGCTCGATTTCATTTTTTGCATCGTCTATGACGACTTTCTTCTCGTTGACACGGCCAAGAAACTGCAGGAGCTCTGCGTGCCGTTGGTGAACTACCATGTGGACATGGCCTTTCAATGGTATCGAGTCATTCGCACCGCTCCGTATTTTGATGTGTTGGCAGTCGCTCAATTAACGAATGCAGAATATCTGAAGCCGCACAATCCCAATATCCATTGGATGCCGATGGCGGCAAATCCAAATTTCTATTTCCCTAAGGCCGCTCCAGCGCGTTTTGAGTGCAACGTGTCCTTTGTGGGAAGCTTCAATCCTTTTCGTCGAGCCTTGCTCGCGGCCTGTGTGAGCAAAGGCATTCGCCCTGTTGTGTTCGGACGTGGATGGAATTCAGAGACCCCGAGCCCTTATCGATTCACGTGGGGTCCATACAAGGTTCTTCATGATCTCCGATACTATGCACGCGCTCGATGGAAGGCCGAGGGGAGCGAGAGTCTGGTCGGTCCATTACGACGAAAGTATGCTCGACGGTTCTCCTTCCAGGAATTGGAAGGAGCAGATGTCCAGGGTCCGTGTGAGGATGAGTCTCTGGCGGCAATCTTCAATCAAAGTCAGGTAAATCTGGGCTTTTCTGATACGGGGTGGCATAGTGAAACGACCATACGTCAATCCGGAAGTTTGCAGTGCCGCCTCCGGGATTTTGAAGTGCCGATGGCAGGAGGATTCTATCTTGTACAGGAAGCTCCTGATCATGCGCAGTACTACAAACTCGGCGAAGAAATCGTCACGTGGTCAGAGCCAGGAGATTTTCTTGAAAAGGTGTTGTTTTATTCGCGCAACGAACGGGCGGCCGCCCGGATCCGCGAGGCAGGTCAACAACGAGCCCTACGGGATCATACATGGCAGCACAGGTTTGACCGGTTATTCTCTCATCTGCGATCTCAAGGACGGATGGCATGACCGCACGATCCTCTGAAAGCCAAACGATCCGCATTGAGCCATTGCAAGGCTGGGAACCGCTGAAGCTGGACGATATCTGGAAATATCGCGAACTGCTGTATTACTTGATTTGGCGAGACCTGAAGGTCTCGTATGCGCGCACGCAGCTGGGAATCGGCTGGGCGATACTGAGGCCCGTGCTGACGATGGCGATGTTTACCTTCATTTTCGGTTGGCTCACTCAGCTCCCCTCAGACGGGATACCGTATCCCCTCTTTGTCTATTCTGCATTACTGCCGTGGCAGTTATTCGCCCGCATCGTAGCCGGTGCAGGGTCAAGCATGATTGCCAATGAGAATCTTCTTACCAAAGTGTACTTCCCTCGGCTGATTGCGCCGCTTTCTATCACCGTGACCGGTGTCGTGGATTTTGTCATAGGTTTTGCCGTGTTGCTGGGGATGATGTGGTACTACCAGAGTCCACTCACCACGGCGGTATGGGTCCTGCCAGGCCTTGTAATCGTCACCCTAGCGGCGGGACTCGGAGTCGGGTTGTGGATTGCCGCCCTCAATGTTTGGTGTCGTGACATAGGACACGCACAGCCGTTTCTCACCCAACTATGGCTGTTCGCCACTCCGGTGATCTATCCCGCCAGTCTGGTACCTGAAGGATGGCGAACATGGTATGCGCTCAATCCGATGGTTGGTGTCGTGGAGGGATTTCGAAAGGCATTGCTGACGACGGAAAGTCAGTCCGATTTCATGATCGTGCCGTCGGTGATGGTGGCCGGGCTGGTATTGGTGTCCGGCCTCTATTTCTTCAGGCGTACCGAGCAAACGATCGCGGACGCGGTGTGACCATGGGTGATGTAGCCATACGAGTGGAAGGTCTCGGAAAGCGCTACAGGATCGGTGAACGTATGCAGCGCAAAACTTTCGCCGAGCGGGTGGGGGGAGCTCTGTATTCGCCGTTCAAGAGGGTCAGGAGCGGTCTGCGTGCGCCGTATGCCCAAGAGCCTTCTCGACAGGTTGAGACGATGATGTGGGCGTTGAACGATCTCTCATTCGAAGTTCCGAAAGGCGAGGTGCTTGGTGTGATTGGGCGCAACGGCGCCGGCAAGAGCACCCTGTTGAAGATTCTGTCACGCATCACGAAGCCTACGACAGGCTGCGCAACCGTTGCCGGTCGTGTTGGGACGTTGCTCGAAGTGGGGACCGGATTCCATGGAGATCTGACCGGACGTGAAAATATCTATTTAAACGGGGCTCTCCTGGGGATGAAGAAGCAGGAGATTGATCGGAAGTTCGACGAGATCGTCGCCTTTGCCGAGACCGAGCGTTTTCTTGATACGCCCGTGAAGCATTACTCCAGCGGGATGTACATGCGGCTGGCTTTTGCAGTGGCTGCACATCTCGAGACCGAAATTCTGTTCGTAGATGAAGTGTTGGCGGTTGGCGACGTGGCGTTTCAAAATAAGTGTTTGGGGAGAATCGGTGAAGTCGCGAAAAGCGGACGAACGGTCGTCTTCGTGAGCCACAACATGGCGGCGGTGGAACGGCTGTGCACGAAAGGCCTCTATCTCAATAAGGGAATTGGCGTGCTCACAGGCAGCGTTCGGGAAGCCATTGGGTTGTATTTGGGCCATAGCTGCAACGAGGTCACTTTTCACGATGAACCTCTCACGTGGGCCAGCATTAAACAAAACGGGAGGCAACTTGAGATAGAAGCTGAATACAAGTTCCCTGAGTCTCTTGAGATGCCGTGCTTAGGTTTTGTGATCAGCGATTATCTCGGCAATCCGATCTGCGGAACCAATCCTCTTATCGACTGCGTCCCATGTCCTACCGTCCGGAGAAACGCAGGCCGAGTCCAAGTCGTGATGGAATCCCCTCTCTTGTTGAATGGGACCTATCGGCTTTCGTTATGGTTTGGAGACGGCAGAAGAGACTATTTCCATCGTCACGACTGCATCACGTTTGATGTCGTGAATATGGCGGGTCTCAAGCAGTTGGCGGCTTCATCCGTAGGGCCCGTGGCTCCACAGTGTCGCTGGCTTTTCTCCTAAACGGCGGCGAGGGCGCGCGTCATGGCTTCCAGTAAGGTCTCCCGGTTTCTGGCATCAGTAGCTACCCTGCTGTGGATAGGGAAAGAATTGTTATTTCGAGATTCGGCGGTCGGCAATTGTATCCAACTCATGTCGAGGCTCGAGACGCTCTGTCAGAATCAACCGGCGAAACGTGCCATTGCCACAGAGTGGGTTAACGGACTGCCGACCATCTTGCAACTTTCCGAGAAATTGCCAGGGCGCACAGAAATGATCCGTCAATACATCAAAACATTGCCTCTGCTTATGGAAATCAGCCGTAATCTTCCTGAAGCCGGTTCGCCATTCGTGCAGCAATTTCCGGAGCTATCACGCCGGTCTGTCATTCGAGAGCAATACCTCATGGACGTTTGCAAAGGGAAAAATGTCCTTCACTTTGGCTTTCTTGACTCTCCGTTTTCTGAAGAAAGGATTCACTCGGGGGACTTGCTCCATCTCAAGCTAAGAAGCGTAACGAACCACCTGTATGGCATTGATAGCGATCGTCTATCGCTAGACCGGTATCGACAGCTAACGGGCGACAACAACAATAGCGTAGGGGACATACAGAGAGAATGGCAGGATGGCATTTGGACGGACTCGTATGATCTCGTCTTGCTTCCGGAGATCTTGGAGCACCTTGGAAATCCGGCGGGAGCCTTGGCAAGTCTTAGACGACTGTGTGTCACCGGTGGACGGGCGAAACTGTGTGTGACGGTGCCGAATGCCTACTATACGGGGAGTGTTCTGAGAGCCATGGACGGAGATGAGATCGTTCATCCCGAACATTACTATTATTTTTCGCCGGCGACGTTACGCAAACTGCTGCAGGATGCCGGCTTCACCGTCGTGGAATTGGCACTGTATGCGAGCAGGGATTCCGCTCTACTGCCGGGAATCACCAAGAACGGCGTTATCGCGATGTGTGAAGCGGTGTAAGCGGTTCAGAGGAGAACGGATGAATCCCACCGTCAGTATCCTGCTGCCTGTCTATAATGGCGCGGCATACCTACGCGAAAGTCTCGAAAGCATACTTGGGCAAACATACCCTGACTTTGAACTGATCATTATCGATGATGGTTCGTGCGACGACTCTCCTCGGATCATTCAGAGTATCGATGATCCCAGGATTCGCTTTTATAGACAACGTAACCGCGGGCTGGCCGCAACACTCAATCGCGCCATTGAATTAGCGAGTGGAGAATTGTTGGCGAGACAGGACCAGGATGATGTGTCTTTGCCACACCGATTGGAGAAGCAAGTCGGCTATCTCCGCTCTCACACGCGTTGCGCTCTGGTAGGAACCTGGGCAGAGATTCTAGCCGTCACAGAGAAGACCGGGAGAGTACACAGGCACGCGGAGGAGAATCATGCCTTGCAGTTCGACCTTCTGTTTGACAACCCGTTTGTCCACAGTTCGGTCATGTTGAGAAAGTCTGCGGTCCAAGCCGTCGGGATGTATACCCTGGACCCCGCCCGACAACCCCCTGAGGATTATGAATTGTGGTCCCGTCTCTCCAGGAAAGGGGAGGTCGGGAACATTCCTGAAATCCTTCACCGGTACCGTGAAATTCCCACCAGTATGTCTCGCAACGGCGTAAGTCCCTTTCGTAACCGCGTGATTAATATCAGCGTCGAAAATATTCGGTGGTGGATGGGAGAGGCGGTTGACGGCTCTGTGATTGAGGATCTTGCGGCGCTCAACCATGGGACGTATTCGAGGGTGAATCCTCAAGTGCGCTGGAAAGCGCTTTCTCGCTTGGTGGTCGGTGCGGCGGACAGAATAGCCGCTTCGTGCCATATCCCTCGATCTACACTTCGTACTCGAGCGCAGGCACATCTCGTGAAAATCAAACCCCATTACCATCGATGCACGAAGAGGTATGGGCTTCTACCCTTCATGGAAGAATTATCTGTGACGTTTGAACGACTCGTGTCGGGATGGCGCTAGCTCGGTTTGAGGTGTTTTAAGACCATGAATCATTGTTGTCTTATCGGAGGAGGAGGATTTATCGGGTCGTATGTCACTGGTGCGCTGCTGGCACAAGGCAGGCAGGTGACGATACTCGATACGAGGCCGGCGCCGCGGAATTTACCCAGGGCCGCCACCTATGTGGTGGGAGATTATGGCAACAAGGAGATGCTGCGCAAGGCGTTAACCGGGGCCGATGCCGTCATCAACCTTTCGTATGCCAGTGTGCTGGACAGCGCAAAGTTGCATGCTGACAGCGGATGGAAGATCCGCATTCCATTTCGTGATGGAATACGGCGGATGTGGCACTGGTTTGCGGAGAACCAGGATGTGTGGAAGGAGTTAAACGTCGGAAGGAGATGAAGATCTTACTCTGTTGCGAGTTCTATCCGCCGAGCGTCGGTGGCGTTCAAGAAGTCATGAGGCAGCTTGCCGAACGGCTCGTGGTCCGAGGCCACTCTGTAACGGTGGCTACAACGGCAATGCCAACGCGCGGGTTTCAATCACTCAGGGGGGTCCATATCAAGGAGTTCTCCGTGAGCGGAAACCTTGCGCATGGGATGAAAGGGGATCTCGAAGGCTATCGGCAATTCGTGACGACAAATGCTTTTGATGTCGTCATGATTAAAGCTGCTCAGCAATGGACGTTTGACGCGCTATGGCCGGTATTACACAAGATCAGAACCATCTTCATTCCCTGCGGATTCTCTTGTCTCTACGAGCCGGAATACGCCGATTACTTTAGGCGGCTGCCCGCAATTCTGAGGCAATGTGATCATCTCATTTTTTATTCGTCCGAGTATCGCGATATTGACTTCGCCAGAAAACACGGACTTGGAGATTTGTCCATCATTCCAAATGGCGCCAGTGAAACAGAGTTTAATAATGTCACGCGTGATCGTACGTTCCGTGAACGGTACGGCCTGCGCGACGAGGAGTTGCTCTTTCTGACCGTAGGGAGTCCGACGAGGTTGAAAGGACATTACGAAATCGCAGAAGCCTTCTTGAAGGCCGACTTCTCAGGACGCCTCGCGACGCTTCTCTTGAATGACGGCTCACGTCTCCAGAGCCGTCCTGTCGTGCCATCGATGCGTACGAAGGTGCGTGAATACTCGAAGGCTGTGCGAGCGGTGACAGAGAGAGAGGGGGTTCTTCCCGCCGTCGTACATATGGGACATGGAGTGCTCAACAAGGTCGGCATACGTGCCGGAAGATATGCGCGCCACGATCAGGGACGCCAGAGCGCTATGAAAGACGAGCTGCAGGTTCTTATTGAGAAGGTCCACAGCCAGGGCACTGGGAAGCGGATCCTCCTGACAGATCTCCCCCGGACTGAATTGATCCAGGCGTACGTTCACGCGGATCTGTTCGTGTTCGCGTCGCATGTCGAATATTCTCCCCTCGTCCTCTTTGAATCGGTCGCTGCCGGAACGCCGTTCCTTTCTGTTCCGGTCGGCAATGCTGCCGAGATTGCCGTTTGGACGGGGGCAGGCGTGATCTGTCCGGCATCTCAGGATAACCGTGGATATACCAAAGTTGATCCTGATCTATTCGCGGAACGTTGGGCCTCTCTCGCTCGAGACAGAGAGTACCTTCGCGAAATCGGGCTGACCGGCAAACAGAATTGGGCTGCACGGTTCACATGGGAGAGAATTACAGACCAATATGAAGGCGTATTCCTAAAGGTGGCCGCGCATGGATAGATTCCGGAGACTTCTTGGGCTCGCGGTCGTGCCAACGCGAGCGAAGCAAGATCCTGCCATGAACGTCCATTGCGGCGAATTCGAGGTGAATAACTGGCTGGTGTCCGAGTTTGTCCTGAACACATTAGTCCCCATCGTAGGGGTCCATCCATTCCCATTGAATGAATTGGTGCTGATGGTGGCCGCTGTTTGCAGGCTCAAGCCGGATCGGATCTATGAATGGGGGACACATCTCGGAAAGTCCGCGAGAGTATTTTATGAAACGGCCCGTCATTTTGGCCTGGACGTAGAAATTCATTCCGTGGATCTACCTGACGACGTTATCCATCAGGAACATCCTGGGCATCAGCGAGGAATGTTGGTCAAGGGATTACAGGACGTGCACTTGCACCAAGGCGATGGTTTGTCGGTGTGCCTCGATATCCAGGCCCAGGCGGCCACGACAAAACAAACGCTGATATTTATTGACGGTGATCATAGCTATGCCTCGGTGAGGCGCGAATTGGCCGGCATCATGACCGGTATTCCTGAGGCGCACATCTTGTTGCATGATACATTCTTTCAATCCTACGAGTCTGGCTACAACGTCGGACCCTATCGGGCAATTTCCGAAGCCATCACGGAGACCGATGTCCGGTACCGTCTGCTGTCGACGCAGACGGGCTTGCCCGGCATGACGTTGCTGTATCAATTGCCCCAAACCTCAATGACCTTGGCAGGGAAATGAGACAGCGATGCGTATCCTCTACGCAGCGATGAAATATGACTACGGCCGGCCGGAACAAGGATTCGGCTTTGAACATTACAATTTCTACGATTCCCTGCGTGAAATGGGACACGACATCGTGTATTTCGATTACATGACGTTGTTGCAAAGATATGGACGTCGTCAAATGAACCAGCGGTTGCTCGAAGTAGGCCAGGCAGAAAAGCCTGACCTCATGATCGCCATTCTCTTCAAAGACGAACTTGATCCTCATGTGCTGCGCGAGTTGAAAACTCACATCCCGACGATGAACTGGTTCTGCGACGATCATTGGCGGTTTGATACCTATTCATGCCAGTGGGCCCCCTGCTTTACCTGGGTGGTGACTACGGCTGAGAGTGCGCTGCCCAAATATGCGGCGTTAGGCTATCGGCATGTCATTAAGAGCCAATGGGCATGTAACCATTCTCTTTATCGGAAGCTGGACCTGCCTTTCCAATACGATCTTGCATTTGTCGGTCAGCCGCATGGCAATCGCCGATTGACGATTCAGGCGCTGCGGAACGCCGGTATCAACGTGCACGTGTGGGGGAGAGGATGGGAGTCCGGGCGCATCTCTCAAGATGAAATGATTCGAGTGTTTAATCAAAGTCGGATCAATCTCAATTTGGCCAACGCGTCCAGACCAGTCGACGCCCCTGCGATGCCGGTGACAGGATTGGCCGTTACTTCTGGCGGCACAATGCGTGCTCGCATTTCCCGCAGCCTAGACAGAATACCGTTCGGCTCACACGTAAAGGCATTGGGCAAGACCCTGTGTCAGCCATCGGGGGGCGTCGTGTCGGTATCCGATGACTCGGTGGAGGGCCAAAACGCTCATGCGTCCTACTCCGAGCAAATCAAAGGGCGCAACTTTGAAGTCCCTGGTTGCGGAGGATTTATGCTGACAGAGCGGGCGGATAATCTCGACCAGTACTATGAAAACGGGAAAGAGGTGGTGTTTTTTGATGGCCGCGACGATCTCATCAAGAAAGTTCGATATTATTTGACCCATGAAAGTGAGCGTGCGGCGATTGCCCAGGCGGGCTATGAGCGGACGATGAGAGATCACACGTACGCCCTTCGATTCAGAGACATCTTTCGCCAGATAGGGTTCGGAGAGGTGGGCGACACGAAAAGCCGTCGTGGAGTCACCCAAGAGGTGACATAGCCATGGCGGCTCCCTGCGTCAGTGTCTTGATGCCGGTTTCCAATGGAGCGCGGTACCTCGAAGAGGCGATTCAAAGCATTCTTCAGCAGACCTTTTCCGATTTTGAATTCATCATCATCAATGATGGTTCGACCGATGGGACGGCAGGAATAATCGATCGCTATCGGTTGAACGACTCCCGCATCCGCATCTATGAACAGCCTCACCAGGGTTTGGTGCCGGCACTCAATCACGGTCTCGAGATGGCTCGCGGTGTCTATATCGCACGTATGGACGCTGACGACGTGAGCTTGCCACATCGATTGGCGGTACAGGTCGAGTTCATGGACTCCCAACCGGCGGTTGGGGTATGCGGGACATGGATTGAAACCTATGGGAGGGATCGTCCGGAAATCCGGCGCTACCCTTGCCAGGATGGAATGATCAGAAGCTCGCTGTTGTTTGAGTCTGTCCTCGCCCATCCCTCGGTCATGATTCGACGGGATATGCTACATCGCCATGCTCTGCTGTATGACGCCGGCGCTCCCTGTGCTGAAGATTATGATTTGTGGGTGCGAGCCGCCCAGCACTCCCTCCTGGGCAATGTCCCTCACGTGCTATTGCGCTACCGTGTACACGAGCACCAGATCGTGAACCAGTATGGAGCGGAGAAGCGAGCAACGGCGCAGAAGATTCGTCTCCGACAATTGCACAGCCTGGGTGTCGTTCCCGAAGAACGTGAAATGAAGCTTCATGAAGCGCTGGCAAGTTGGCAAATGATGCCGACAAAAGACTTCATTCTCGATGCCCATGCATGGCTGATGAAACTCATGAGTGCAAATCAGATGACCCACATCTATCCAACTGAAGCGTTTCAGCGGACGTTGGGCTGTCGGTGGGACGCAGTCTGCGCGCCTGCCACCCACCTGGGTCTTTGGACATGGAATACATTCAGGCGGTCGCGACTTCAGGCCAGCTCCGGCCTCAGCTGGAAGGAGCACCTGAAGTTCGGAGTCAAATGTGGCATTCGTAGAAAGCAGTATGCGTAAACGGATCGCAATCGTATCCAGCTCATGCCCCCCGGAGGGTGCCGGCGGCGTCTCGAGCGCCCACTACAACTTATATCGGGCCATAAAACTAAGGGGGCATGAGGCTCGAATGTTCACATTTGGAGATTACAATGTCCCATCGTCTGGCCCAGACGTCACCCGCGCCGGCACTCCGCCTTGGTTCGAAAGGTCTGTTTTGGCATTGACGCGTGCGTTTTTTCGGCTGGTGGAGCCCGGGACGTTGTCGTATCACGTTTCCGAAGTCATCCGTGTCGCCTGGCCTTGCCTGAGACTGAGACGTGAGATCCACCGGTTTAAGCCGGATGTCCTTCTCCTGCCGGACCATTGTTGTCCCGGCTTGTTGATAGGCAAGCCTGCACACTGCAAGATCATCCTCGTGTCGCACCACAATCCGGCGCGATTCCTGGACAATCCCTTGTGGAGATTGCATTCGAAGCTTGATGGCCGGTTGACCATCATGTGTGAGAATAGGGTCTTGCGAAACGTGGATACGGTCGTGTGTCCGTCTGAATACATGAAGGAGATGTTTGCAAAGACCTATTCCTATGCTGGGCCTCTGATGGTGATTCCCAATCTCGTCGACGTTGAGCTGATTGCATCGATCCCTCGGAGAGACATTCGACGGGAATTACGCCTGCCGGATGATTCAGTCATGGTCTACATTCCTTCTGCCGGGAATATATACAAAGGCTCGCGATATGTGTGTGAAATTATACGACGGTTGTCATCGCATACCTCCAAAGATCTCGGATTTTATCTCTCCGGAAGCCTTACGCCGGAACTGTCATATGAACTCCGTTATGCTCCGCCGAATGCAAAGATTTACGCCCCTGGCCACAGCAGCTACGCCGACAATATCGCGATCGTCAAAGGCTGCTCTTTCGGGGTGTCTCCGACGTTGATCGAGAGTTTCGGCATGACCTTGCTGGAGGCCAGTTATTGCGGCGTGCCCATGGTGACATTTAACGTCGGGGGGAATGCCGACGTGGTTTGCCATGGGAAGAGCGGCTTTCTGGTTCCCTACCTCGATCTGGAATCCCTTATCGGCGCGGCATGCCGCTTAATGGAGGGACCGTATCGAGAAAGTATTCGTCGGGAGACTGAACGCCATGCGCGCGAGATCTTCGAGAGCGATGCAGCAGGAGAACAATACCACCGTCTCATGTCGTAACGAGACACAACGTGCTCAGGATGTCTGATGTTCTCTGAAGGAGCCAGGATGCGCCCTGCACCCATCGCCGTGTTTGCCTACAACCGACCGCAACATTTATCGCGCGCGTTGTCGGCGTTGCAGGCTAATGCGCTAGCTCCGGAAAGCAAACTCTACATTTTCAGCGACGGCCCGAAGGGTCCAGATGACATCCCAGCCGTCGAAGAAGTTCGGAAGGTCATTACCCGTGTCGCGGGGTTCGCCGATGTTTCAGTGCAGGAACAGACGGAGAATCTCGGACTGGCACAATCGATTATCAACGGAGTCACTGAACTATCTGATCTCTATGGTCGAGTCATCGTTCTTGAAGATGATCTTCTGGTGGCCCCCGGATTCTTGACGTTCATGAACCAAGCACTTGAACATTACGCTGACGTCCCGGCCGTCATGCAAGTATCAGGGTACATGTTTCCCATTCCTCAAGCGTTAGAATTAGGAGACGTCTTCTTGTCACGAAAACCGGCAAGCTGGGGATGGGCCACGTGGAAGAGAGCATGGAGTCATTTCAGGCACGATTCTCATGAGCTCTTATCCCAATTACGTCGTGCCGAGAGGAAATGGGAGTTCGATATAGATGGCACCTATCCCTATTTCGAGATGTTGGAACAGCACGCTGCAGCAAAAATGGATGTGTGGGGCGTTCGATGGTACGCGAGCATGTTTTTGCAGAAGGGACTTTGTCTGTATCCAACACAGTCCCTCGTGTCGAATATCGGAATGGATGGGAGCGGTACGCACTGTGATCCTACAACGATATTTGATGTCCGTCTGAGTCCGCGCACGTCATGGAATGTCACGGTTGACATCCAGGAATCTGCTGCAGGGCTTCAAATGTTAAGGCAGTTTAGCTTCGAATCACAACAGAAGATGAGACCCTCGATTGTGCGGCGAGCGATCAATAAATGCCGTCAATTGGCAAAAGGATGAGCCGCTAGCACGGCGGGGGATGTGGTCATGAAGAAGTCGAGTCTTTTTGCCTGGAGGTGATGTGAAATGGGCCGCCCCCGCCTGTCCATTGTGACGCCATCCTTCAATCAAGGACAGTTCCTTGAAGAGACCATCTCATCCGTCTTCGATCAGGACTACGAAAACCTGGAATATATTGTGATGGATGGGGGGTCCACGGACAGGAGCATCGAGATCATCAAGAAGTACAGCGATCGTTTGACCTATTGGGTCAGTGAACCCGATCAAGGTCAATACGACGCCATCAACAAAGGATTTGCGCGGACGACTGGAGACATCATGGCGTGGCTCAACAGTGACGACAAGTACACGCCCTGGACCTTTTCGGTCGTCACAGAGATCTTTTCGTCGTTTCCGGAAATCGAATGGTTGACGAGCGTGCACCCGGTGAGCTGGAACGAGCACGGGCAGGCAGTCGCCGTGGATTTTACCGGCGGCTTCAGCCGACACTCGTTCTTGCAGGGAAACAATTTGCCCGTGAAGGGTTCTTATGGACGGCGGTGGATCCAACAGGAGTCGACCTTCTGGCGACGGTCGCTCTGGGATCGCGCTGGAGCCAGACTGGACAATTCGCTGGGCCTGGCAGCCGACTTCGAGTTGTGGGCCAGATTTTATGACCACACCGATCTTTTCGGCGTTCAGGCACTCCTCGGAGGTTTTCGATCACACGGGGCTCAGAAATCCGTGCTCTATCGAGACCGGTACATGGCCGAGGCCGAGGAGGTGCTGCGCGCAAAAGGGTCCTGGCCGACCGGCCGGATCGAGAATTTCACCCGCGGAATCCTCTGGAAGATCTTCCGTCAATATTCGCTCGCCCGCCTCCCGAAATCCCTGCAATCGCCCTTGTTTCGCGTAGGGATCTGTTACCCGTCCCGCGTGGTTGTGTGGTCTGGAAAGGAATGGGAAATCATTACCGGATTTACGGTCTAACCGGTATCCTATTTCCCTATGCATATCGTCCAAGTCAGTACCGCAGATAGGGGCGGCGGGGCGGAATCGATTGCCTGGCAGCTGTTTCAAGCCTACCGCGTTGGGGGCCACAGCTCCTCATTGGTCGTAGGCTGGAAACGGAGTCAGGACCCGGATGTCTCGGAACTGACACACGATCACCTCCGTAGTGCCTGGAGCCAGCGGTGCATGGCGGCCGCCGAACGCGTTGCAACGGCGCTGGGACCGCTGCAGGGTGTCCGTCACCTTCAGCACGCGATCCGGTTCGTCGTGGGACAGCCGCGCCGCTGGTGGGAGCGTCGGCAAGGCCGTGAAGATTTTGATTTTCCCGGCACCTGGCGTATTCCCGCGGCAATCAAGACAAGGCCGGACATCCTTCATTGCCACAATCTTCACGGCGGATGGTTGAGAGACGGCGGGTATTTTGACATCGCCGCTCTCCCGTCCCTCAGCCGGATGTTTCCACTCGTCCTGACGCTTCACGACGCGTGGCTGCTCAGCGGACACTGCGCGCATTCGTTCGACTGCGAGCGATGGAGAACGGGTTGCGGTGACTGCCCGGACCTGACGATCTATCCGGCAGCGAACCGGGATGCCACGGGGTACAACTGGCAGCGCAAGCAAGGCATCTTCGCCCGAAGCCGACTGTATGTCGCGACCCCCTCACAATGGCTGATGGACAAGGTGGATGCATCGATGCTGAAGCCGGCGTGTGTCGACCAGCGTGTGATTCCAAACGGTGTCGATCTGACGATCTTTACTGGCGCCGATCGGCGAGAAGCGCGGTCACGGCTCGGTCTGCCGCAAGAGGCGCACATCCTCCTGTTTGCCGCAAATGGCGTGAAACAGAATATGTGGAAGGACTATCAAACGATGCGTGCGGCACTCGCGCGCATCGCCGAAATGATGAAAGAACGGCCGGTGCTCTTCATTGCACTCGGCGACATCGGAAAAGAGGAATCGATCGGAACGGCCCGCATCCAGTTCGTGCCGCATCAGGACGCTCCTTCATTCGTGGCTCGGTACTACCAGGCGGCGGACGTCTACGTGCACGCCGCGAAGGCCGATACGTTTCCAAGTTCGGTGCTTGAAGCGGCCGCGTGCGGTGTGCCGGTCGTTGCTACTGCGGTGGGCGGGATTCCAGAACAAGTCATCGATGGACGAACGGGGTTCCTCGTTCCTGCCGGCGACGCCGAAGGCATGGCCCAACACGTCGTCCGGTTGCTCAAGCGAGAAGGCATTCGCCTCTTGATGGCAGGCGAAGCACAACAAATGGTGAAGGACCGCTTCGATATTCACCAACAAGTGCGCGCCTATTTGGACTGGTATGACTCGATCCTCGTGCGCGTTCCCTCTGGCGTCGGGCTCCACCATGCGAACTAAGGTCATGCTATTGGCGGTGGGGCTAGGAATCGGAGGAACCGAAACGCATGTGCTCGAGCTGGCGTCGGGTATCGACCGGTCGAAGTTCGACGTGACGGTCTGTTCCCTGAAGAGCGGCGGATGCTTGGTGGAGGAACTTCGCCGGCGGGGCATACGGGTGGTCTGCCTGAACGGAGCCGGAAAAGGTGATCCTCGGGTCCTGTTTCGCTTGTGGAAACTCATGCAGGAAGAGCGGCCGGACGTGATTCAGTCGTTTCTGTTTTGGGCCAATCTGGCGGCCCGCCTGTTGGGGCGTCTGTCCAACGCGGTCCGTGTCGTGTGCTCCTATCATGACGAGATCGTGAGCGAGGGATGGCTCGTGCGGATGATCGACCGTTTCACGTTCCAATGGTCCCATGCGGTGGTCTGTTGCTCGGAAGCTGTGCGACGCTCGGTCTCGAATTGTCTCGGCGCACCGGCCCCTCGGCAGACGATCATTCCCTTCGGCGTCGATGCCGGTCAGTTTGCGGTGGGCAATGCCGCGAGCAGAACAGAGCTGCGCCTGCGGGACGGGGGACCGATCATCGGGACGGTGTGTCGCCTCGCCGAACCGAAAAAGGGCTTACACGTGCTGTTGCGGGCGATGGCGACGTTGAACAGGGGCGGCAACGATCCGCGCTGCCAGCTCCTCATAGTGGGCGAAGGACCGGCGCGCGAGCCGCTCGAGGCGTTGAGCTGCCAGTTGGGTCTTTCGGACTGCACGGTATTCGCCGGCGCGAGAAGAGATATCCCGAGGATCCTCCCGCTGTTGGATCTGTTCGTCCTGCCATCCCTGTATGAGGGGTTCGGCATCGCCATTCTCGAAGCCATGGCCGCAGGAAAACCGGTGGTGGCCACGGCGGTCGGCGGCATCCCGGAATTTGTCGTCCCGGGCGAGACCGGACTGCTCGTGGAAGCCGGAAACCCCGCCGCGCTCGCCGACGCAATCGGGTCTCTGCTGCGCGATCCCGAGCGAGCCAAGCAGATGGGGATTCGGGGGCGGGCACGCGTGCTCGCTGCATTTCAAATGTCCACCGTTGTTCGGCGACATGAGCAGGTGTACGAAGCCTGTGTGGGTCATGCCTAAGGCGGATCGGGAAGTCACGAAGGCACAACGATGTCTCTCCTGCTGCTGACATTCCTCTTGTCGTTCGCACTTGCCCTGTACGGTGTTCCTATTGCCAGGCAGGCGGCGCTGAAATACGGCATCGTGGATGCGCCGGACGGGCGGCTTAAACATCAGAAGGAGCCGGTGCCGTATTTTGGAGGCCTGGCCATCTATCTGGCCTTCCTGATGAGCCTCGCGTTCACTTTCGAGTTCCGCCACGACGTCCTCGGCATCATCCTCGGAGGAACCATCGTCGTCATGCTCGGACTCATCGACGATTTCGGCGTGCTGACGCCATGGACCAAGCTGGCCGGACAGCTGCTCGCCGTGTTTGTCTTGATCAAGAGCGGCATCAGGATTGAGATCGCGGCGCTGCCCGAGTGGGTGGACCTGGTGTTGACGGTACTCTGGATGATCGGGCTGATCAATGCGTTCAATCTCTTGGATATCATGGACGGCCTTTCGGCGGGTGTCGGGGCGGTCAGCGCCGGAGGGCTGTTTATCGCGGCCTGGCTCCAAGGCGATCAAACGATCGTGTTCATGCTTGCTGCGCTGATCGGCAGCTTGGTGGGATTTCTCAAGTACAACTGGCACCCTGCGCGGATCTACATGGGCGACACGGG